>JAABUL010000015.1_pt1 | contig 264375 bp, 479 predicted proteins | sample 5559151 | NCBI WGS metagenome assembly JAABUL01 (sample SAMN10711876, study PRJNA513368) | rock metagenome | isolation source: Antarctica rocks | place: Antarctica: Victoria Land, Pudding Butte sud
TGACACGTTGTTGCCATCAGTACGATATCATCTGCGTACATGAGCACCGGCACATACTGCCCGGTGCTGAGGCGCGGCCCAACCCCTGGCACTGTGTGCAGCAGGTGGCCATACAGCGCGTCCATGTGCAGCCCGAAAAGAGTGGGGCTCAGGGGGCATCCCTGTTTGACTCCAAGCCGTGAGGTGTGCAGCTCACCCATTTTGCCACCAATTTTGATCGCCAAACCACTGTTTGCATACATGCTGCACTCCAACATTTTGCCGCTCATGCCCAAGCCAGCGAGCGTCTGCCACAGCAGATCTCTGGGAACGTTGTCATATGCACCCTTCAGGTCGACGAAGCAGCAGTAAAGGTGCCCTTTGTGGTGCTGCACCTCCTGGTCTATGAAATGCTGCAATGCCAGCAGCTGATGGCCGCATGACATTCGCGGTCTGAAACCCGCCTGGATGGGGGATCTCAATCCCTGCGTCTCTGTGAAATCCATGACTCGTCGGTTGATGATGACTGCCATCAGGCGCATGATGGGGGCGCCAACTGCAATCGGTCTATAGTTTGCTGGATCTGAGGCGTCACCACGCTTGTATATGGGAGTGATCAGGTTGACATTCCAACTGTCAGGTATGTACCCTTGCATGAATGCAGCATTCAGCATCGCGGTGAGTGCAGGAAGCAGCACATGCTCCCTCTTGCCGTCAGGTTTTGTCATGACAGCATACCGCAGAAATTCAGCTGGATATCCATCGAGGCCAGGAGCCCTGTTGTTGTTCAATTTGCGCAGGGAGTCCTGCACCTCCGTGATGGAAATAGGATCATTGAGAATCACGGCCTGTGAGCGGAGCTGATCCAGATGAACCATGTCCGGGTACACTGGCGTCGTGTGATTCACTGATGGATGGTAAGGTGCTGCATGTGGGTTGAGCAAACTTCGTGCTGCAATTGAGGCACCCGCTGCCAGCTTTGTCACATAAGCGCTCCATGCGGACGTGGTTTGTAGATGAAGCGGCAACCGCTTTGGCCTGCCCTTCAAGGTTGCATAAACACTGTGTGGATCTGTGCGAATCTGTTTGGACATCGTAGTGAAATTTTATATCTCCAAGGTGCGCTTAACTCTGCGAGTTTCTCTGTGGTATGCTGCCTCCGCTTGTTTCAGCTCATCACTGCGTGGCTGAACCTTCTGAATCTGCCGAACAATCCCCTTGAGCGCATCCACCTTTGCATCCCTGAACAGCCGCTGCGGTCGAGTTTGTGTGTTCTTGCGCGATGCACAAGCTTGCATCTGGCTGGCAGCAGCGGCAGAATCCACTGCCTTGAATATCGCTTCTGACGCTGCATCCAATCGTCCATCCTCTGCACAGGATATTGCACGTCACTGCTACAAAACTGCACAAGAGGAAACCTGGGATGGGGGCCTGGATGTCGAGGCTCGTGTCGGACCGCACCAGGTCCTGCAGCAGCCGCCACTCCGCTAGCACGTTGCCGAAGTTTGCCCACACGCTGGCTTTGCCGCTGCAAACCCATTGCGGGCGTGCATGTGGCTGACGTGACTGACGGATCGCGCAGACCGCCTCAGGAATCCGGAGACTTAACAGAAGAAGCAGTGGCTTTCAAAAAAGTTGACCTTCCTGCAGGGAACCAGAACAAAAGAAACAGTGGCATTGAATCTCCCTGCGGACGACAGGGAGCCACAAACAAAAGAAACAGCGGGGTCACCGCAAACAGGGGGAGTAGAAGCCCCTGCCGCAAATAACCCTAGCGGGTCTCCGCAAATAAACCCTAGATCTCCTCGATTATGCCGCGTGATGCATCGTGGCGACTACTGCCCGGCAGCCCCACCCGCGCTCACACACCTAATTCCGCGCTCTCGCGTCAACACATTGCCTGATCACGCCATCCACCCGGCACTGCCACCTGATCATCCGGGCCACAGCAGCCGTGCGCTGCTGCAGCAAGCCGGCACCATGGCCGCAGTGGTGAGCAGCAGCTGCTGTGCGGACCGAGCTGAGGTCGACCTCCTGGCCAGGAGCGCCAGCAACCTGTCCAGCGACTCCATGCAGACTGCGACGCCTTCCTCAGCCAACGGCTCCGTCCTGCAGATGGCGGAGGGCAGAGCCGACAGCCAGCAGCAGGTGTGCACCAGTCTGTCTTGTATCACAGTGTCGTGTGCAGCGTGTGCCGGCAGGGTTTCGCGGCGAGACGCCATTGTACGCTCATTGTTTGCGCTGATCCAGCCGATCAAGGCCCGCTGGCGGCGCATGGGTGGCCCTGTGGCCCTAGCGCGTCGAAATCCTTGCTTGTCGGACAAAACGCTTCTGTTCATCCTATTCGTACTTGCAGCATGTTATCTGCAGCGAGTCGCTGCATTTCGTGGCTCGCCCTTTGATTCACATCGAATGGCACAGCCCTGCAGCCGCTGATCGCTGTTGCACCGCGTCGCCACTCAACGCTCGCAGCTCATGTGAGTTCTGACGCGTTGCAGGCGGGCCCAGCGAGGGCGTCCGATGACGGCCTGCACCGCAAGCGGAGCCGCGACGGACCAGAGGAGGAGACCAGCTGCAGCTACGAGCCGGTCGGCAAGCGTCGGGGCAGCGCGCCGGGGCAGCTGCCTCAACTCGTTCTCCACCTCCGCGGCCTCATGCGCAGGTGGGCGTGTGTGCAGATCTTACATACAGCTCTAATATCATGCACCAAGCCTCGTGTGGGTCTCTGCCCGCCGGCGCCCCTGATCATGTGGATGTTCGGTGTTTCAGGTGGGCACAGGCCTTGTACAGGCTGCAGCCCAAGTGCAAGGTCGACGACCTGCTGGCGGAGAACGCCATCGCCATCTTTGACGGCTACGTCAAGGCTGTGCACGAGCGGGTGAGGCCCCGGCAGCCCGTGTGGCTTGAACTTCCTGCCAATATGTTACACAGATACCAGATACCGTGCGCACGTGTCACTACCACGCGGCCCTAGCCGTACGGCTTACATTTGTTGGGCAGCGGGCGAGCAGACACGGGCTGCGTAGCTTGACTGGGTGGCCCCGCTGATGTTATAATAGAGCCGCGCGCGCGTGGAGCCGCCAGAGAAGTTGCTTCAGTAGCTCGCCTGTCTGTCAGCGCCCGTTCGCTACCCTAAATAACCCCTGCACCTGTCTGACACCCGCAGATGAACAACGGCATCGCGCCGGTACGGCTGTCCATCGACCAGCTGGCGGCCGCCTGCTTATGGATCGCCATCAAGGCCGACGGCAGCCGGGCGTGCCTGCCGTCTCGCGCCCTGCTGGAGCAGGCGTGTCAAGTTCGGGCCGCGCTGCTCTCCTCCATCGAGCTGGTGAGCGACGCCTGAGGCCCACCGAGTCCCTATGCTATCGATACATTGCTACAGCAGCCCCCCGATCAGCCGCATGCGAAGCCGCAGCAGCTGCACCTGCAGCTGTACCTGCAGCACTGCAACCTGGCACCCGGACTGACAAGATCGAGGGCTTGGATCCTACTATCTGCGTCGTGGATATTGTACTGCCCAGCCGCAATATCTGGCGCCGCAAAATGCACTGGTGAACCAACCCTTGGCTGATCCATGCCTCCCTGCTTGCCCACACAGGAGATACTGATTGCGCTGGACTGGGAGGTATTTGGCGTGCTGCGGCGGGCGGGCTTCTACTGCACCGTGCGCCCTGCCGAGGAGGGCCCCGAGCTGCTGTACTGATGCGGCGGAGCAGCACCGCGGCGGCGGGCCGCCGCCTCTGGTCGACCACTCTATGTAGATAAGATCTCGCAAGTTCAGCCAGCATCATATTAGGAATGGCCTGCAACGGCAATCGGAGACCCGGCCCCCCTGCGTGGCGGCCCGGTGTATCAGCGACACATGACCGGCGGCGGCGGCGGCATTTGCGTCGCAGCACACGCCCGCACGCCTTTGAGGACAGGCACACACGGTGCTGTCCCATGACATAGTAGTTTGCCCATGGCTGGCCCATGCGTGTATTCGGGCGCGCATCCAAACGGATTCAGCCAGGCATGCTGCGGCTGGATTTTGGATGCGCGCTTTCTCTTTTTGCTCTCTAATAGACATGGTTTACCTCGGCTCTGCAGCAGGTGTAGTCACTAGTGCGTGCGTTGCAAACCAAGACCGTGCAGCACAGTCCAGTGAAGTGCAATTGTGTCATTAGGTGCTCGACTTGTCATGTACATTACGGTTGGCCAGGTCCATGGAAATAAGCTCTCGTAGATTGGAATTTGTTGCCCCAGACTTGTTTGCGCATGACTTGAAAGTGTAATTAAGTGCCCTACATTCCATGATCAGCGGCGTGTTACACCACACCCGCCCAGCAACAGCACAGTCTAACCATCGACAAGCACGTTGCCTTTCGAGGGCCACCCGCTGCCCCACGAAGCGGCACCATCTTTCAGCAGCACGCACTGTCGTTGGCTCCTGCTAAGGGGAAAGCCACACCTACTGCTGCTGCCACCGGAATAATGGCACTGCCAGAGCCTGCGACACAGGCTGCCTGCCGCCTGGAGTTCACGTCTGCGCATCGCCCTCGTTTGCACCATGCTTCCGACATTAAAAGCCCCGGTGCAGCCCGGCACCCCCGCCGCTGGAACCGCCGCCGCGCGCGGCGCGCCCCCTCACTTGCGGCGCCTATTGGTGCGCACGTGCTTGCGCTCGTTGGGATTGTGCTTCCAGGCCGCCAGGATGTCGGCGGCGCCCTTGGCGTGGCGCGCCGATGCAGAGCGGCCGGCGCCCTGAATAAAGTGACATGAAAATGTTATTGTTGCTCCATCATCTGAGCCCCTTCACTGCTTCTCTGGGTGTGGCAACGCCTGAGGTTGGGCTGCAGGGTGTGGCTGGTGTTGGCGAACATGAAGTCCTGGCTGTGCTCGGGCGCAAAGGGGTCAATCCACTCGGCTGTGCTGTGGGACTGCTTTCACTCCCAAGCTGACGGATGGCTCAAAAATGCTGTCGCATTACGTCTGTGAATGTGTCTCACCTTGGCGAACCAGTAGTCCTGGCCGTGCTCGGGCGCGAAGGGGTCCACCTCCGCGGTGCCACCGGCGCTGCGCATGTGCGGCATGCGCTGCATCATGACGTCCTCCCGCAGCACCGGCACGCCGTCCTGCCGCCCACCCTGCGGCACCACATTCTCATCGACATCAGTGACTTGACCGAAGCAACATGCGTGCGAATGCCCTGGCGATCGTGTGCACCAGCAGCTGCATCATGACGTGCTCCCGCAGCATCGGCGGGCTGTCTTGCCGCCCACCCTGCAGCACCACATTCTTATGAACATCAGTGACTTGACCGAAGCAACATGCGTGCGAAGCAACATGCCCTGGCGATCGTGTGCACCAGCAGCTGCATCATGACGTCCTCCTGCAGCACCGGCATGCCGTCCTGCAGCCCACCCTGCAGCACCACCCACGTCTGTGTCAACATCAAAACCTTTAAAAGGATCTTGCCGGAAGGAGATGAAGTTGCACGCCAGCCCCTGGTTGCACGTGAGCATGCGGCCCCCGCCAGCTGCGAACGGCGCAAACTGCCTGCCCCAGACATGCGATCGCTCATGCCAGGCGCCGCAAGCCCGCCCAGCTGTCAGCCATATTCGTCGGGCAGCCCAGTCCCTTGCGGTGCACTTGCGCAAGCATACGGAAGCCCTGAAGCACGAACAACCCCAAAGGCCCACCTTGGGTTTGGGCAGCGAGAAGCGGGTGCCACGCAGGCTGTGCTTCTTGCGCACGCCGTACTGCTCCTGCCCCTCCGAGCCGATGGTCACCTCCACCTTCTCCATCGTCGCGTTGCCGCACTGCGGGCAGAACAGCCGCCCCGCTTCCTGCAATCCACGCATTTTCAGTTCGCTGCTTGAGATTTGGACTGTTTCTGAAGCTGTTCTGTCTCAACGTCCGGTCCCTGCCGCTGCGGGCAAGGTAGCCGCGCCGCCACTGTGCGTCATGTCAGGAGCACCACATGCAGTCGGAATGGAGGGTCTGCGCCTGTGTGAGTCGGACAGGCTGCAAAAGCAGCCGAGTCTCATCGGCAGGTCTCGAGGATGCACCTTGGTCACGAAGAAGCATGCCGAGCAGCGCAGCACCCAGCGGCTGAGCCGCATGATGCGCCGCCCGTTGGGCGTCACCAGCCGCAACCCCATCTGCAGCAGCACGTTCTGCATCGAGAAGTCCGCGGTCACGCTGACGATGCTGCTGGTCGACTCTGGCAGCTGGCTGTCGCCGGCGTCGGTGCCGGCATTGGTGCCGGCTTTGGTCGCGCCCGCCTGCGAGCCGCCGCCCTCCGAGCCGCTGTCCGACATCCACTCGTCGTCGTCGGAGCCGCTGCCTGCGGATTTCAATGTGGAAGTCGGCTGTACATATAAGCCTCAGCAGCCGACGCAGCGTGCGTGCAAGCTTCATCGCACTCCAGCAGCCAACACAGGCAGCAGGATGGGCGCACTGCAGGACTCCTGCACGACCAGAAGCAGGAGTTTGTGCTTGAACAGTGTCTGGACGCCAGAAGAGGATACCAGCATGCGAATTCAATGCGCTGCGGGAGGCTGAAACGATTATGTACCTGCTGATTGGTCCTGCGCTGCCTCCTCGGCGGCCTGCGCCTCGCGCCACGCTTGCCGCTGCTGATACCGCCGATCCTGGGCCACCCCAGCAGAGAACCTCCTCAGCCTTGCCTTTGCAGGACGACATCAAGCATCGAGCATGAACCGTTACCAGCATCAGCGACCAATAGAAGCACCAGCAACCACATGCTTTCCTGCATGCATGTGGGGCCCTGTCACACAGCATGGCCCCCCCAGACGCACAGGGACGCCTTCCATTTCAGCGTCAGCGTACGGACCTGTCGCTTGTGCCTGCGGGACGCCTTGCGGCTCTTTGCGGCGACTTCCCAGTCTCCATCGTCTCCACCTGCCTCCTGCTGCGGCTCTGCTCCTTCCTGCTGCTCCGCTGCTATTGCCTCCGCGCCTGCCGAGCCCTCGCCATCGCTGTCGCTGCTGCTGGCGTCGCCGCCGGACTCGCCGCCGAGGCCGCTCTCGCGCGACAGGTCGATGGCCTGCACGCCCGCCGCGATACGGCTCACGCCGTCCCGCTCTGTGCCAGGCGTGCAGCAAAGTTGAGGAAAGTTGCTGGACTAGGATCCGGAATGAGGAGCCGAAGGCAAGATAGCATTCATTAACGCTGCACAGCTGTTCACTGTGCCATCAGTGCTGCATAGCTGCGACATGAAGGCATGCCCCTGCACCGTAGGTAGCTCCAGCACTGAAAGGATTTGCAGCATCACCTGCTTCGCCATGCGACCCAGCGTCCGGCGCCGCGGCGCTGTACGGGCCGGCCTGAGCACCCTCTGCGCCGCCAGCCGCGCCGCCGGTCATGCCGGAGGCGGCGGCCGCAGCGGCCTCCGCCTCCTCGTCCAGCCGATCCAGCTCCGTCCACTTACCGCCCGCCTGGCCCCAGCCTGGCAGCCGCTTCAGGTCTGGCCCGCGCTTGCGCGGCCGCGCCCGCGGCGGCGCCGGCAGCTCCTGCAGGTTGCAGGGAGCAGGTTCGTTATTGGATTCATTCTTGGGCCTTGGAAAGGGTTGCGGTTTGCAGGGACTGCGACTGGCGGACAGTGGGTGGAGGAGCCTCAGCGAGGTGGCACGCCGGTCAGCAAGCAGATTGTCCAGACGGCAGGGGTGTGGGGCGACAAAGCAGCCGCGAGGAGATGCACCCGCAGGTGGGTGGTGCCGTAGGCGGCGGCCTCCAGCGTGTAGGCCAGCGCCACGAGCTTCACGTCGACGGCGGACAGTGAGTGCAGGTCGCCGGTCGCCCGCGCAAAGCGCGTCACTGCGGAGTGAAGCACAGTAAAACCTGATTAGACGTGTGATGAGCCAGCTGTTCGGTCCGAGGATTCTTCGCAGGCAATGTTACACTGTGTATGGGCAGCAGGCACCTGGCGGTTGTTCCGCCGCCGCAGTTGGTAATGGCATAATTCGAAAGCAGGTTGCTCGAGGATGCGAAGCCCTACCTGCGGCTATTGCCTCTTCGGACGGCTCCAGCGTCTCCAGCGCATGCTGCAGTGTCGCGAGGCGCTCCCGGGTCTTGACATCCCTGACCTCCTCCAGCACCTCCGGAATGGTCACCAGCCGCTCCGCCAGGCTGCCGAGCGCCACACCGCTCATAATGGCGTTCGCATCCACGACTGCCGTCGGCTGCTGGCTAATCGTTGCCGCGGACGCCGCTGAATCCTTCTTCGCCGGCTCCGACATCGCGACCTTGGCCCAGCTGAGTCCGCCCGCAGGCGCGCCGGCGACCGCCATGGTCGTTTCTCAGTGCTGTTCCTAGACGACTGGTGAAAGGGTGAAGTACGTCAAGCCAGTAAGAGTGCCAAGGCATTGCAGGCGGCAGGTGTGTCTACAGCTAGTCTACATCCACCTAATGTGTCCTGCGTAATGCAGGCCACTTTCCTGTAAATACAGCCTCTGCGCCGCTATGTCGATGCTTGCAGCACGCACAACTCGGATCTTCACACCCGCTCGTCTGCACCTGCGCACTCCCGCACGCCTGACAGTCCGCGCCATGGCCGCAAAGGTATCTCCAGCTGATGTGACGTCAGTTTTGGATCCTGCTCTGGCTCCTCACCCGCTCCAGCCGATCAAGCTGCCACTGGATGAGCCATCTGCTATTGCTGCATGCACGGCCGCCAGCGGATGCATTGCCGTGCACGATGTGCAGTTGCCACGAAGCTGATAAAGGCCCTCTTTGGTGGTTTGCATTGAGTCGTCATGCCGTGATGAAATTTGCTTGCTGTTTTGTGGCTAACAAAGCGACTGCTGCCACGATCCTGCAAGCCGGCCCGTCCCGCTGAGAGCCCTAGACCGTAAACACGTGACGATTCAGATCAGAGGAACCCACCGTCCTCAAGCACCTGGTCAGCACCTACTGAATGTATGTCAATTGCTGTGTAGACTGGCGACAAGCTGCCCAAGGTCACGCTCTTTGAAGGCGCCCCCGACAAGAAGGTGCGCTGTGACGCTCACGAGGCGGCGGTGGTTGCATACGCAATGGTGCAGTCACAAGTCTCCGGTTGACATACAGACCAATCCCTTGTCAGCATTCACTGTCTCGTTGTGCAGGTGGAGCTGCAGGATGTGTTTGCCGGCAAGAAGGGCATCCTGTTTGGCGTGCCCGGCGCCTTCACGCCCGGCTGCTCAAAGACGCACCTGCCCGGGTACATCAACGACTACGACAAGCTGACCGCCGCCGGCGCGGAGGTCATCGTCTGCACAGCAGGCAAGCTGTCGTAGCTGACAGGACAGCGCTGCATGAAATTTGTGAACAGCACAGCGCCGCCGCACCGCCATCAGCATGACTTCCGCCCGGCTGCGGACTGGAGCTATGGCTGACCACGCATGCTTCCTGCCCCGCAGTGAACGACCCCTTCGTAACTGGTGCATGGGGCGAGTCCGCTGGCGCCGGCGACAAGGTGCGGCACCCTCGCAGAGCATGATGCCTTTTATCTCTAAGGCGTGCATGGCATCATAGGCAAGAGCTGATGTAGACAACACATTACAGTTGCACGGCCGGGGGAATCATGCGCGGCCGCAGGACTGTACTGAACACAATCACATCAATCGAGGAGAGGTCAACGGATCCTGATCACAGGTCACTTGACGAGTTTGGCCCAGTAGTGTCACACAGGGTGAATGCCTTCTCAGTTCAACCATGTGCTGCTGCAGGTGCGCATCCTGGCGGACCCGCACGGTGAGCTGGCGAAGGAGCTGGGCGTGACTCTGGAGGCCGCGGAGGTCTTCGGCACCAACCGCAGCAAGCGCTACTCCGCGCTTATCGTCGACAACGAGATCAAGGTGTACCACTTTCGCCCTTCTGCTGGTGCATTTCGTGCAGCCGGCGTGCCGGCGTCCCCCCCGCAAAGCTGGAGAATTTACAGGCGCATTGAGGCTGACAGCTCTACTCGGCGTCGTACCGTAACTGCATTTCAAGCCTCAAAGAGCCTGGCAAACTATGGTGGAAGAAGGGACGCATTGTCAGTATGGCAGCTTGAGTTAACAGATTCCGTGCTCATCGCAGTCTCTGAACGTTGAGGGCGACGGAACAGGTGTGTTATGGAGCCCACCTGGCTGTCAAAATTGAAACTGTTGCAGCTACGTTCTGAACACATTATCTCCCTGCGAAACACTTGCATCCGCTGTCATGCGATAAGGAAGGCGATGTCGGGTGTGCTGTCTCGCAGGGCTGTCGTGCTCGCTGTCCAACGTCCTCCTTGACCAGCTGAAGAGCTCTTGAAGCGGTCACAAGTCAGCGTCGATGACATAGCTGCAATTTCTGATCGACCACCGCAGCTTGTCATCGCGCACACCTTCAGTACGACACTTTCAGCTGTGCACAAACTTTGTGTGCCTCATACCGGGGCTGCAGTTGCTTCACCATGCCTTGTGTACATCAGATGCCACTTTGCTGTAATCACTGGCAATACTACGCTATCAAACTTCAATTCATCATCCACGCTTCAATGGTTCACCAGGCAGAAAACACTACACTTCGTTCAACCGTGTGCTTTAAGAAGGCTTGACGACTAGCGAGCCTGCTGGCATGTGCATGTCTATGATGATCTGAGCAATTGCAACCCTCGCCATCACCGCACGTAGCCCAAGACACCGTCGAAGGCAAGTCCGGCAGGGCACGAGCTGCTGACGCCATAGCGCAGGCCACCGCCAGGGTTGCTGCACCGCCGCAGCGTCCGCAGGAAGCCGTGGCCCTGACGTGCAGCATGAAAAGCAATTCTGCGAATTGGGTGGCTGGTGTGCTTCTCAACGATTCTGTCAGCATGACCCTTTCCGACTGCTATGCCCAGCGGCAATGATGGCGGATGCTGTCACATGTGATTGACTTGTCTACAAGACCTAGCAGTCTGAGTGATGATGAATGAAGGATGGCTCATAAAGCTCACACGAACGATGTGTTGGGCGCACACACCTTGATGGATGCAATGTAGCCGACGAGCTGCGCCCGCGGCCGCTCGCCAAACCGCCCCTCACACAGCGGGTTAGTGGACAGGAAGGCGAAGCCCTGTCCAACGGGCGCCGCCATCAACTGGCGCCTGCGGCCAGCGGCACCCTTGCGCTTAGCCTTGACGGTGGCGCGTTTTCGCATGGGTTTGGACCTGGGTATTGTTTTCGTGGGCCGCCGCCTCGCGACCGGCTTCCGCCTCGCCGCCGTCGGCCTCTGTGGCCGCGTCTTCGTGGGCCGCTTCTGAGCTGGCTTCGCCGGCTTGTGCGGCCGCCGTGCTGCTGGCCTGCTGGGCCTTGCGGGCTTCCTTCTGACTGCCTTGGTGGGCTTGTGCGGCCGCCTTCTCGTGGGCCGCTTCTTGACTGGCTTCGCCGGCTTTTGAGGTTTGCTGGGCTTTGTGGGCTTTCCGCGCGGCAGACTCTTGGTGGGCTGCTTTCTGACAGACTTCGTGGGCCTCTGCGGCCGTTTTCTTGTTGGCTTGCTGCGCTTGGCAGGCTTGCTCCTGGCGGCCTTGGTGGGCTTGTGCGGGCGCCTTTTGGTAGGACGCTTTCTGGCGGCCTTGGTGGGCTTGTGCGGCCGCTTCCCGGCAGGCTTTGCGGCTGTTTTTGTGGGCTTCCTTCCAGCCTTTGTCGGTGTCTGCGGCTGCTTTTTGCTGTGCCGCTTCGGACTCGGCTGTGGCTTGGCAGGCTGTTTACTGGGCCGCCTGCCTGCTGTGCTGCGGGCCGGCGTGCGTCGCACTGGCTGCTTGGTGCGGCTGAATGGTTTTGCGGCCGGCCTGGTGGCTGTGCTGCGGGCTGGCCTGCGCCGCGACGGCTGATGGGTGCGGCTGGAGGGTTTTGCTGCCGGCCGGGCGGCTGGTCTGAGCGGCCGCTGCGGCTTTGCCGGCTTGGACTTGGTGGGCTTGCGGAGCCCGCTGCTGGGCTTTCTGGCTGTGGGCCGGTTCGTTGCTGGCTTGAGTGCCGTTCGGCCGCCTGACAAAATAAGGGAGATAGAGACAGTTGACACACAAGAATGATAGTAACAGGATCGTGCCTTAAGATGACTGGAGACGATGCGGGTGGGCGAGCAGACAGCGTCGCCGGCGGAGGCAGCCTCGTGACCATCTGTCCTGGCGGCGGCGCACTGCTGCCGCCGGCGAGCCCGCCAGCGACTCCCGGCGGTGGTGTTACATCGCCAGGCGGCGGGGTCGTGGGCGGGCTCAGCGGCGGAGCTGCGCGATGCCACATGTGCGGCCGGCGCATGCGCGGCGGCCTAGGCGGCGCATCTTGGGGCTCTGGCGCACCCGGGGTGGACGACGGTGGGGCGGGCGGCGGTGACGGCGGCGGCGGCGGGTTGAACTGGCCCGGTGGCAGCAGGGAACAAGCGTACAGCGGCTGCCGGGTGGCGTCTGCCCCCACGACGCTGCGCAGAGCATCATCATAATAGGATTACCTTTGGCGCACGCTGCACTTCATCATCACGCAGTAACCTCGAGCTATGGGGCATTGGCATCCAACATGCATTTCCATGGCATCTGAGCAGTTCCTGGCAATGGTTCGACAGCAGTTCAGCGCGCACCCAGAGTACATGCCGAAGGTGCCATCCTTGTAGTTAGTGTAGTATTGAAACCTGGCGCCAAAGTTGCCGCCTGGCACCAGTGACAGCAAAGTCGTTAAACTTGGGCAACTGCTCCGCCCTACTCGCTGCTTTCAGATCGCCGACACGATGCAGCCAGGCCGTCATCATCACAGATGATGAAACAGCGGACACGGCCGTTCCGAGAAGATGCAGTGGTGAGCAAGGCAGGAGCAAGGCAGGTCCCACCTTGGCAGCAGGCCTCGGTGGTGTCGTCGCAGGAGCGGGCGCCGGTGCGCCACACCCTCACGCACGACGTCATCATCTGTGCGACGCGGGACAGTCTGAATTCACTCAAGCTGATGCGTTTCGTAGATAGAAGTGCGCTGCACAGTCACGCCGCAGTCAGATGCTTACGGCCCTGACATGGAGAAGGTGCAGCGATCACATCCATGCAGAAGGTGCAGTGCCCGTCGATGAATGATCAAAGAAGGCCGGTGGCGCCTACAGGCTGGGCTGACAGCACCATGAACAGCCGCCGCAATGGCAGGCCAGTGGCGGCGAACCTGATATAAGTAATCTCCGCTCTCAACGGTCGGCTCCATGTCGCGTCCAAAGGCGGTGCCGTAGGTGTCCACGAAGCCCAGGTTGCCGATGGTGCCGTCTGTCTCCAGGCCTGTCATGATTACGCAATGTCATAATGCATCGGAAGATCAAACAGAATTCAAGTTTACATGACGAGACGTCATAGCGAACATGAGCGAGATGCAGCAGTATCTGCGCTGCTGCTGGTGGACGAATCACGAGCCGCAGCGGTCTCTTACCCATGGAGTGCTGCGGCGCTACCGTCGGCTGTGCAATAAATTCGTTCCAACCAGACAGCATCAGCCAGTCCGGCTGCATCTGTGGGGAACGGCAGGGTGGCATTCAGTAGGGGCTGTGTGTTCTCGTGTTCTGTGTTCTGCAGTTACGCCTTGCAGAGGTGGTGTCAAGATGGCGCACAAGGCTCTGCTCTGTGGCTGCTCTTCTGGTGTACCGCTGAACACTCAAGTTCAGAAGGCGATGCGTGATGGCCGCGCACCGGAGTGCACGCGCCGATCCGGCATCTCTCTGATCAAGCGGCACACATATCGGGGGAGCAGCCCACCTGGAAGGCCTTCTCGAACTGCTTGCGCAAAGTGAGGCCCTCCCAGGTGCCAGCGGAGTTCCAGGGCGTGCTGCCCCTGAAAGAAGGCGGAAGGTCTGAAATCTGAAAATCAAATCAGTCGGACATTGTTGCGGCGGGAAAAATCTGCCGTGCAAAGAATTATTGCTAATGACATTTGAGAGACGTACCAGTTGATCTGGTAGCTGGGTGACACCGCCACCTGGCTGCCGCCGATGACCTGCGCCGGCAGCGCGGCACAGATTTTACTAATAGTCTACACAGGTTGATCGGAATGTAAAGCATGACCAAAAGGAAGCTTTGCGAGCTCTCACAACCGGCTTTCAGTGTGAGACTGTCCGCTACACGTGCAGCCTCGGGCACTGGCTGAGGAGGGGGAAGAGGAAGTAACGACGAAGAAAACCTCGACATGCCTGTCCCCAAGGGCAGCCAGACGCCAGCAGCGCGCCGCACTGCAGGCTGATCATAAGCTGAACCTTCTGGGCACCGACAGGAAAAAGCGACGCCTGTGTGCTGGTATTGGAGCACTGCTGGTTGCAGCAGCCGCTGCAATGCGGGCTGAGCTAATCATTAGTGTCAGCAGACAGAAGCGGCACCTGCGGGCTGGCTGGGCGCAGGCGGCATCAGTGATGGAGGCCAAAATCTGTGCCTGAGCTAAACTTTCAGAGTCGTCTCATCCGGTGCCAGCAGACGGAAGGTGCACCTGCGTGTTGGCGGTGGCAGGCTGGGCGCAGGCGGCGTCAGTGATGAAGCCGGGTGCCTGGCAGAAGGCCATGAAAGACCACTCCCCCTGCCCCTGCCCGCCTACCCACATTGGCACCTACGGCGAACATACCTCCTGGTTACTGCTGGCGCAAATCAGCCACTTTGATTAGCCTCCTGCCAAATCGGGGTTCTGGCCATGTGCACACTGGCAGTCCACCTGGAGCGCAATGCTGCAGCAGACAGCAATGTCTCCTTGCAGAATGCAGCCACAGAGATGATGCAGCCTGGATCAGGAGACTCAGATCAGAGGGCGCACTGTGACCAGGTCGTTGCGGCCGCCGTTGGACTGGATGTTGGCCGTGAAGGCGGGGTCGAAGCCGGGGAACACCGGGAAGGCGAAGATCTTGCGGCCGGTGCCGGCGTCGCGCAGGAACATACGGTCATAGGCGGGCACATTGTACACCGCCATGACGCGCGGGTAGATCACTTCGTCCATCCTGCGATGCGTGTCAGAGCGTGAGCAGCAATAAGGTACTATGTCAAATTGATTGTCATGTGGTGACCTTCACAAACGACAGGAAGCGCATGTATGTGAGGTGAGGGCTTGTCGGCATGGCGCATGGGCTCAGGAGGTTTCTTTAGAGTCGAACAGCCTTCTGAGTTCTGCCAGTGGTAGTGCGAGCGCGCTGTCGAACCAACACGATGCATTACAGGAGGTGTCTGCACCTGGAGGACGCCAGGGTGGCGGGCGCCTGCGGGAAGCGTTGCCAGGCGGCGATGTCCGGCGTGCGGATGCCCTGGAGCAGGCACAGTGTGCGCTCAGCAGACGATCAGCTTGCAGGTCCGTGATCAAACCAAAAGGGTGTTCAAAGTACAGCTGGTGAAGCGAGGTGCTGCCCGTGTGGCACATCCACAAGCTGAAGTGTGTTGCTCCGTCGCGCCATCTCATGGCTGCGGCACCTGGCTGCGGAGGCGGGCCCACTCCTCGACCAGGACCTCGAAGGGGCGCAGCTGGATGGCATCAGACGTCGCCGAGTACTCGTGCAGGTTTGTCATGTCGACCTGCGTCAGACAGTAAAAATGCACGGTTGTCAGAATGGAACATATCTGTATAGAGATCTAGGCCACCACGCACAGCGCCGCTGCCTCTAAAACGTCAAAGGCAATGTCAGCAGTGTATGCAGAGTCTGGCAGTGCCGGATTTCAGGCGAGCTGCTGCAGGGCTGAGCCTTACAAACACATGGTCGACGCCGGCCGCGACGAGCTGCTTGGCATGGCGGCGCAGCGTCTCGCGGAAACCGGGGCAGTCCGGCTGGTTCGTGTACACCTGGTGGCGCAAATAAAAGTCAGCAGTGAAAACCAGTGAACTCCGAGGCAGCAGTGAAGAATCAAAGCACCATCAGAACAGTGTTGAGCTTCATACGTCATGCATGCCGCGGCTGATACATTGGAATTCTGGTGGCAGCATCCGCCCATTTCCACGAACAACGCACCTGGTAGGCGCCCTCGTGCAAGTAGTTGTAGTTCAGCTCCCCCGGCTGGCGGCGGGTGTAGATGCAGTAAGGGCCGCCTTCCGGCTCGTGCTGCAGCGGGGCACATGACAGATTTGAATGTGTATGAAGCAGGCGAGCTGGTGTCGAGCTGCAGCCTGATCGTGCTGCTCAACTGTCATGTTGCAGATTGACCGCCAGCCGCACCTGCCAGTGGAACAACATGGACTGGCCGGCGAGGCCGTTGCCGAAGACGATGTCGCGGAAGGAGCGGCCTGCGGTGGTGCCGTTGGGCAGTTCGACGCGGCTCTGCAGCACGTCCTCCACCGTCAGGAACGGCCGCCCCATCTGCTTGGTCAGCCGCACCGCGTTCCAAGCCGGCCTGAGGCATTGCAGCGCAGAGCCTGGGTATTCCCGCAGGTTCGGTAAAGCAGAATGTGATATGGAACCGGCATGGTGAAGGCATATATAGTCCATTCTGTTGTCGCACAATGCTGCGCAACATGTCGTTTGCGGCAGACCTCATAGTGAGCGGAGATGCCGGTGTGTGCATGAGGTGCAGCGTACCAGTGCCAGACGGAATACAGGATGCCGACGCGCTGGCAGGGATTGCCGTTGGGGCGGCGGCAGTCCTGTGCGCAGCTGCCGCACGATTCGTAATCCTCACACACGCCGTTGCCGCAGCTGGTGGAGAAATCCGCCTCGGCGCCAGCGGCGGGCGGCGGGGCGGGAGGGCTCGGCGCAGGCGGCGATTCGTCCGGCAGCGCCGGCACAAAGCCCAGCGACAGGTCCAGGATCGAGTCCTGCTCCGTCGTGAGCACCGCTGACGCCAGGTCTTCAGCCTGTGGAGACACCAATGAAATATTCATCTTGGAGCTGCCACCTCTCTGTGGCTATGTACTCACGACCATTCAGCTGTTCGTCCTGGCGGCATTTTGCTCAGCATGTTGTGCCCACACCCAGGTACGATCTCAAACATCATACGTGCGTATTCACACCAAACATCATCATATCTTCCAACTGCACCTGGGCCGTGGTCAGGTTTCGGGAGAAGGCCTCCGCCGGCAGCGTGCCGGCAGACTGTGCTGTAAAGGCCTCCGCCGTGACCTGCTGCACCCGCGCCGCCTCTGCTGCAGCGGCCTGCTCGCCAGCCTCAATCCCCACGGCTGTTGATGCCACAATCGAAAGTTGTGCCATCGGCTGCAAACCGACCGGCTGGGCGTGAGCGGCAGCGACGAGCGTCAGCAGCAGCAGCGCCACGGACACGCCAGCTGCATGCCTCGCATAGCGCAGGTGCCGCACTGCGCAACTGATCATTGCGGCCGCCGCACACATGATTTGTGCAGCAGCAGAGGTGCTGAGGGCGCTCTCAATAATTACGTTCAGTCCTGCGTGTCATAATTGCGCTTGGCTGCATGAACCCGTGAAGACCCCGATTGCGCACATGATGACAGCAGCAAATCTCGACCAAGCTGGATGCCGGACGCGTGGAATCATAGTCGAATGCATGCGAATCACATCGTTTCATTCTTGTTCAAACGCACCTCGCAGGCATCTCGGTCAGTGTGTTGAGCTCGCCTTGATTGGACGTCTCCTGAAGATTCATGTGATGCTGTGCGGCAAGTGAGCCCTGCCAAGGACCTGAATTACTGTGTTTATATGGTTTGAGCGCTGAATCAGCCGACGGCAGCCTCCAACCCTGCTGTAACGCTACGGCGCGTTGACTTTCGGTGTCCGGCAGGCACCGCCGAGGGTTGGTCACTCGAGGTGTGCTGCTTCGAAATGGATCACAGTTAGATTTCGACTAGACATCAGGCCAAAGACGGCGCATGGATGTGCCGGCAGGTCGCAAACTTCCATTCTGGGCTAGGGGCAGCCCTGTGGCAAAAACCCAGGTTCCTTGGACCAGCCGAGCAGTCATGGGCTCCTCAACTCATGCTTGGTTGCACGGAGAGCTCGCAGACACGATGATGAAGAGCTGTGTGGGATGTGTTTATATACGTCAAACTTGTTACAGCAACAGACAACTCGATTGGGCAGCGGTGGCGGCGGCGGCACATAATTTCGCCATCGGCAAGCACCCGGGTACCCCCTTTCTGGGGTATGCACTGTCGAGCTCGCATGAAAATGCTAGGAGAACCCTGTTAGTTTTATGAAAGGCTGCAATGAACTGTTGGGCTACGCGTAGTTCTTACTTACAGTCGCTGTCTTCGAGCCTCCCCCTGTTGCGTCATCATCATGCCTGAAGCTGACACGCAATTGCTGCGCGCAGCGCATGCTTTGACCATTCTTGATCTTTACTATACCTCAGATCTTGCCGTTGAGCTTCCATTCGACCCTGCAAGGATCGAAAGACCAGCTTCAGTTGACAAGTGTTATGCCCTAGAGCATCACACTCGCGTGCGCCACCTGCTGTGCGATTGCAATTGTGACATCTATCATGATGGCAATTTTGTCAGGCTCATTTTGCAACAGTACAGCTGCGCAGTAGTATTACAACAGGGAAGAGGCAGGGGAACGCACAGGCTCTTCAAGATCTTGACGGGCACTTGCTGCCCCGTCTTCTCGCCGACAAAGTTGGCCAGTGCGTCCAGCTGTGCATTGGAGTTGGGTCCTGCGCCGAGGCAGCAAGATTGATCACACTGACCCACTGCACTGCGGCTCGCAGCCGTTCACAGCTGAAAAGGAGAAATGCAATGCGGAGGCGGCCAAGCAGGTGCTGCATGTCTCTGCGAGACAAAAGTCTTCTGCATTGCCAACTTTCAGGGGATGAACCAGGCTCGCGGCTGCGCGCTTGTTGAGGCGATTGAGCTTACACTTCACAAGGCTGGGAAGGCGCGCAGAGCGAAAGGTGCCAGTCTGGGACTGCGTGCAGAGCGAAAGGTGGACACCTGAGTGGTTGGGGTTGTAGGAGTCGCCGGTCTGGCTCTGGAAGGCGCCCAGCAGCTGAGTAACCTGCAGGATGACAGAATATAGTGAAGAATGGATCGTAAGATGGGCGCGGCAAATCACATGCCGCTAGGCCATGGCGCGCCGGCGTGTTGATCTGGACGAGCGTGTGCAAAGCGCATGTAGAGCGTTTGACTGGTGCAGATGGCAGACCACAGCGGCACACGGAGTCTGAGCAGGCACAGGTACGAATGCGCACCACGTTGGTGTTGGGTGTGTTGTTGGCGTTCTGGATGTTGTTGCTGAAATTGTGGTGGTTAACAACCTCACCATTGTCCTGCACGTATACCAAACGTGTGTATCACAGTTCTCAATGTGTGCACTCCAACACTGTGCTTTGAAAGCGGTAGAGCTGGACCGCATTATTGCAGATCAAGGCCAGCGGTGCTGGCGTCTAAGCGGGCGCCAGGCAAGCAGGCTCCAAGACACGCACATCCTCTTGACTGCGGCAGGCATAGTACGTGTGGATACCGTCAGCTCACCTGCATTTTTTGGAAGTTGCTGGCCAGGCTGCCGAGGTTAGACCAGTCGATGTCCTGATTGCCAGCCGAGCCCCCGCCGCCGCCACCAGAGCTTACCCCCTGCTGGCCTCCGCCGTACACGCCACCGCCGCCGTTGCCGTGGGGACGGCCGCCGCCGTATCCTGGCCCCTCACCGTGCCCTCCGCCCTGTGGGCGGCCGCCACCGCCACCACCGTACCCGCCAATGTCTCCGCCGCTGTATCCACCGCCTTGCGGCCGTCCGAAGCCGCCAGTCTGGGACTGACCGCCACTGTAGCCGCCAGGGCCTCCCTGCGGCCGGCCGCCGTAGCCGCCGGCACCATTACCGGAGTCGAAGTCGGGCCGCTGGTCGAAGCCGCATCCGCCTCCGGCACCGCCTGCCAGACAAAGGGAAGAACTATCATCAACACCAGCTTGAACAATCTACGCAAGCCAGCTGGGCAATGCTCCTGCGGTGCACCTGCTGCAGCATTGCCTGCATCAAGACAGCAGAACGATTTAGAGGAAGTGAGCTGTATTCTGCCAGGTGCGATCTCAGAGCCTGCTATTTGGAGAGATGAGATGATTTGTTGGATAATTTGTTGGTCGTTGGTCGCCAATGGTAGCGGGCACCCCTGTCGCTTCTGCCTTCATTGCCTTGACTGCAGACGCCTATCATCAGGTTGATGCGCGCGACAGGCAGCAAGCCCCGCCAACCTCGGCAGAAGTGGAGCACACCGAAGGGGCAGATGGAAACGCATGCGGGAGCCAATACCAGATCCACAGTAGGCATCGTAAAAGTGCGACATGGGAAGCTCACTAGGATAGCCAGGTGGCGGCCCTTCACTGTATCGGCCTCCGCCGCCCTGCGGGCCGCCCTGCCCACCGCCGCCATATCCACTCTGTTGCCCGGAGCCCTGAGGCGCATAGCCGTGGCTGCCGCCGCCGCCGCCGTAGCCCTGGCCGCCCTGCGGGCGCTGCTGGCCGTAGCCGCCGTCCGAGCCACCGCCACCACCGCCGTAGCCGCCGGCCTGGTCACCGCCGGCGTACCCGCCGTGCTGCCCGGAGCTCTGGGGCGCGTAGCCATGGCTGCCGCCGCCGCCGCTGCCGCCGTAGCCCTGGCCGCCACTGTAATCAGAGCTCTGCTCCCCGTAGCCCTGCTGTGGCCGGCCGTGCTGTCCACCCTCGCCGCCACCGCCCTGCTGCGGATGCGCGTGCTGCAGACGGTCGCCGTCGTCGTTGCCGCTCAGCTTCTCCTGGCAGAAGCGGGGGCGGCGCGAGCAGTCAGGCCAGCGCTTGGTGGAAGCATTCAGGCTAGAGCTGCAAGACTGTTCAGCGCGTGTATGAAACTGCATCGAGGACACTGCTGTGTTGCAGGCCTGCCGCAGCTTCCGCGCGCACCTGGATGTACTTTCCAGCCTGCTGCTTGATGAACTGCAGTCGGAAATAGAATCGCGTCTCAGTGGACCATGTCACGGATGTGCTTTTTACCACCAGAGCAAGGATGTGAGAGCCGGCGCTCCAGGATCCCCTTGAAGGCTGGTATCGTGTTGCAGCTGCGCACGGCAAGGGAATCTAGCAAGAAGCGCACATCCATGGTGCAGCCGTGAAGTTAAATCTGTCGGGCCTGCATTGGAAGCCGGGGGACGTGGTCAGAAGGTGCCGTGTAGTGTAATGAGATCTGCACAGCATTGCCCCAAATGCGCATCCACACAGCATACCACACCTGTCTGGATCTATTCTTCCTGCTGCTGTTCCAATACTGATGCTGTAGTGAGCAACACAAGCTATGGCGAAGTCGCCACCGAAATCCTCAGGAGGGGAATCTCGGCTGAGCTTCTGGGCAGGGCCAAAACGGCGGCTGGCGGCGGTCCACAGGTGAGAGAGGAGGGTTGATGTCGAGGAAAAACCTGGCCTTCGAAGGCACATCCTGTTCATGCGACGTATCGCATCACGAATTCGGGTCACACTCGCATTCGGGCCACACTCGTTCTTCCTCTCTGCAGCGCTGCGACGGGAGTAGCGCGTTCCCAGACGTGGGGCCTTGCCGTCGCGTTCCATGACCGCAACGAGCGCCGCTCAGACCTCGAGGCGCTCGTGAACGGCTGCTCGGCCAGCTGCCAAAACTCCGGCAATCCCATCGCGTTCGACGGCTCGCTCGACAGGACCGGCGCCGCCAGCTACCTGAAGTCGATTCCCGACACGTAAAGCTCCTCCGGCAAGTCGTATTCGACGAGCGACCCGCCCAGGTGGACACTGCGGTGCTGTGCGCAGCTTGCCCCGCCCATTGCCGGATCTGAGACCCGCGGGCGGCGTTCACTTGCATATCCTGTATCAACCGGTTCCAGCTCGCCAACGGCGCATGCACCTCTGCGTGAGGCACGTCGCGAATCTGAGACGATTTGCCTGTGTCGGCAGCAGCAACTCCACTTCTTGCAAGCACGCAGTGGTGCCCCACCCGCCCAGTCGGAAGCATACCAAGCGCATCCGCATCAATATTTACGTTTACTGTTTAGTGAAAGGTAAATCAGGTGTTTTTTATGCCTTATCTTGCTGCTGCAGCAATGCAACCCAAATAAAGAAATGTCAGTGCTGCCGGCTTGTCGCGGGATACAGTGTTTGAGTTTCGAAGGCACGCAGGCATCTGATGGTCGCACCGCATGCGTGGACGAATTTGGCCCGCTTCGTGCTGATGAAATGTCCCACTTGTCCGAAAGCCGCTTCAAGGCACTGTGCAACCGGCCAAGCTGAGTGTCCAGCATGTAACCTTGGTACATATTTGCGCAGAAGCCAAGCAGCTGCACGCCCTGTCAGGAGCAGGCTCTCAGACCTTTTCGTCATGGTCACATTGTTGCACTGAGCCCCGTCATTGGTGGTCACGCAGTGGCGAGGACAGAATCAGAAGGCGTCAATGCGTTGATTGATTCGGAAGAATTGCTTGCATCGGGTGCTTGATAGAAGCGAGATCCTACTGCGAGGGGAGTTCCGACAGTTCAAAACCCTGGAGCAAAGGTTCGACTCAGGATTTTAAAATTCCGAAATTTCGGCCTCATCGACCGGATTTCAAGTGGTGCTATCCAGCGCGCAAAGGGCAAATTCCACACAGGTGCTGGTGGGCTGCGCAATCTGGCATCCGCAGGTAGGTACCTAGAGCCATGCGCTCTTCCCGCAGGTACACCAAATGGGTCTGGTTTGATGCGACGGGCGGCGTTGCATTGCTTACAGGACTTCTTCTGCGGCGGCGGGCTCGGCAAGGCAGTCAACATAGGAAGTAGCAGTCAAAGGCGACAACAAAGCTCCATACGGGCTGCATCCACCTGCCACCTCTTAGAGCTCTGCGGCACAGACAATGGTGCGCCGTCACCTGCGTGCGCCGACGGCTTCACTTGCCAGCGCCGGCTGTGCGGCGCGCGGTGCCCACCTCGCAGGCGTTCACCTGTGCAGACCATGCGCACGGCTGTCAGCTCTCCGATCCGGTTGCAGCTCACACTATTCTAACACAGCAGCAAGCGCTTCAAGCCGCTCGGAACAACCGCCGTCCGACTCGCACCATGTCATCACAACACAGAGCAGAATCCCAAAAGCGCAGACAAATTCAGTTCCGCATGATCACCTTGGAGGCAAAGCGCAGGGAGCACAGGGACTCGGGCGCGGTGGCGGGCGTCGGCGCCACGTTGACAAACATGAGCGTCTTGGCGTCGCCGCCCAGCGACGGCTGCGGTGCATCAGTTGAAATATGGAAACCTCCCAATAAAGCTTGACACCATGAGTGTCTCGGCATCTCCGGCCATGGACGGCCGCGACGCAACAGGGTAGATATCAACGGAGCAATGGAGAGTGTATAGCTCCTCGATGCAGCACGGATTCACAGCACAGAACAGGGTCAGGGGCACACACCACACATCCGCAGCAGATGACCAAGGTGCATGTAATGTGCAGGGCAAAGCATTTCATGTGCAGCACAGAAGGTGTTGTGCCGGAAACCATGGTCAAGATTGTGGAGTAAGGCAGTGTGCCGGCCCACCTGCAGCAGCCACGTAAGCTTGGAGTTGCGGAAGGGGATGTGCGCCTCCTTGTTCGCCAGCGCCATGATCACATCGCCTGCGGCAGCAGCACCAGCAGTGGCTGTCGGCACAGTGTGATTTATGCCACCGTGGATGGCACAACACCTCTGGTGGATCTCAAGAGGTGGATCTCAAGAGGTGAATCGCAGCGGCACGATCACGTCATGACAAGAGGCGGTATCACATGTCCCATGCCGCCTGCTGTGTTGAAGACCAGCGCTAGCGATAATGTCAGGATGGACACAGCAGACTAGATACGAATCTTCTCGGCCAATGACGTCTAATTGCTGCGTCTCTGGCTCCAAGTGACGTGCTGCCGTCCAGCTGAGTCAGTGCGCACGGGCTGTTCGAGACAGGTGGCAGGGAGACGACCGGCGCGACTCACCAAGGGCGGACAGGCTCTTGTTAATGTTCTGCGTCTCCTTCAGGCGGTCGCCTTGCGCCAGCGACCGCGACAGCCGCTCGCTGCCCGCCAGGTCGATCAGGTTCAGCGCGCCTGCAGGTCACGCTTACTAGGTTGAATCTTCATTGCGCCAGCAGTCCCGGAACGGACCGCTTTCTTCTCTTGCAGAGGAAAGCGCTCAGTGCTGTCCTTGCCAGTCCAGAGGCCCATCTCCTTGGAGGGGAGAGGATGGGAATTGCAAGCGCTCTGCCGACAGTCGGTGTTGCGGATCGGCAACGTTTCACAACTGCGGCATGAAAGCACTGTCTCACCAGAGATCGTCTGTCCGCTGGCCTCATGGCGGCCCGCGATGGACAGTATGAAAATTCCACTCCGCAGAATGGAGGGCTTTGGGAGGATCAACAGCAGCCGGCTCACCGGAGATGGTTTGGCCGCTGGCCATGTGGCGGCCCGCGATTGAGGCTCAACAGCAGCCGTCTCACCTGAGATGGTCTGGCCGCTGGCCTCGTGGCGGCCGGCGATAGACAGCATGAAGACCAGGTGCGAACGTGACGACTGCTCGTTCAGAGCTGTGGCGCCGACGGCGCGGTGCTTCATTGCGCGCTCCAGCAGCGATGCCACCCGGTCCGGCCGCCGCACGTCCACCCCCTCCAGGTAGCTGACAGTGGTGCCGCCGCGCTCATCGTGCGACACCTGCATGGAAGAGTAGTTTGAGGTGAATTCGTTCGATGACATTTGAGCGAAATTTGATGCGTCATCGCGCTCCAGCAGGGCCGCGACCTGGTCGGGCCGCCGCACGTCAACCGCCTCCAGGTAGCTGACCGTCGTAGCACCGCGCTCGTCGTGCGACACCTGCACACAAGCGACGGAGCCAAGTCACATATCAGGTTGTTAATCACTGTCGCATCGCACGCCCAAGAAGCGATGCCGCATGTCCACCGCCTCCATTTGGCTCACCGTCGTGGCGCCGCGCTCGTCGTGCTACACCTGAACACAAGAGCAGGGAGAGCTGATTTCAATTCTTTGAGTATGTTCTGAGTCACGTTTGGTGCTTTATCGCGAGCTCCAGCAGCGAGTCCGCCCGGTCAGGCCGCTGCATGTCAGCCGCGTCCAGATAGTTCACCGTCGTGGCGCGGCGCTCGTCCAGCGACACCTGAATTGGCGTCACTTGATAAAATCAGCGTGAATGTGTGCTGGAATGTGCCGACTTTCAGCAGCGCCAAGCAGTCCACCTCCAGAAGTGTCCTGCTGATCGGCTGAGAGCTGGGTTTCGTTTGCAGCAGGTTGCAGTGATGTAGCAAAATCATTTACCCAGCAACATCATCAGCCGCGCGCATTTCTCTGTTTGAAGCGTGGACATGTGCAATCGCCTGGGAGCGCACCGAGTGCTTCTTGCCAGCGGGCGGGCCCTTGCCCAGCAGATCCCGGTACTCCTCGTTGTAGCACTCCAGCATGCTCGCCTGCAATGCATAAGACAAACGATAAATATGATCGACAGGTTTCCTTGTCTGACATGCAGACGCAGGAGACGCAGAATGTATGTGGGTTTGCGGCAGCGAGGTCCTCCTCGTCGTAGCACTCCAGCATGGCTCGCCTGTTGATACACAATTCGGCATTGTCATCCGAACGTGAACACATTCAAGTGTCATGGCTGGAGTGCACTGGACACTCGGTCAGCACATGCACTCTTGCTCGAGCTTGGGCTCAGAGGTGGGCCGATGCTTCCCGAGCCTCTCATTCCGAAAAGGATTCGCGGGGTTATGTCAGGACAATGCTTTTCACCTTCATGTCGAAGGCCCAGCCGGCGGCCTCCAGCTCGGTGGACGCGGCAAACAGCTGCGCCATCGCGCGCGGGATCATGCCATGCTGCGCCGGCGTGCCCAGCATCGTGTGCGTCTTGCCCGAGCCCGTCGCGCCTACACCGGCAGGCCACAGGAGTGTTGGAATTGACCGGCATGCCACAACAGTGTAACAACGCCTCAGCACCTTTGAGTGAGCTACAAGCAGGAAGTGCTGCTTCCTGCGCCGCGGATCGGGTGCAGTGCCGGGGCAGGGCCATGCTCGTCCAGGCAGGGAAGGGATGGCGTAGTCATATTTGTCCCAGTTCTTTCACTTGAGGCGGCCAGAACGATTTCAATCCATAGGGCGCGCAGAACCGGGCTCAGTTCACTAGTAGGGCAGGTGCAGCGCCGCACCGTAGGCGAAAATGCAGACGCGGTAGCCGTCCAGCGCAGACTGCACCAGCTGCGAGATCTCCTCAAACACCTCCTCCTGCATCACACATGCATTGCATTCGAGCATGTGTTGAGACAATCAAACACACATCAATGCACCAACGATCCTTCCATACACCTCCTGCAAATACTGAGTCCGAATATCAACTGTGCATGTGAGTTGATCTATCAATATTGTCGATGGAGCAAATCTGAGCTTTGATGCTCTTGTGTTGAGAGGAAGTGGCTTGGAATCGAAAAGCAACTAGCAGCGTCCGGCGGGGCGCACTTGCGGGGCGGCGGGGCCAAACACCCGGTCGAAGGCGAAGCTGTAGCGCTCGCTGCTGCCGGGCCTGTCGCCACCCGCTGGCACCACCAGCTCCAGCGCCCGCCCTGCATGGATGCAACATTTCCCTTATCTTGATCTCGAAAGACCGGGGCATGCAACGGTGCTAACTAGCCGTGTAGAACACGGATTGCAGGTTGCTGCTGTCGTGCGCTGCACGCAGAGCAGCCTGCTGGCCAGGGAAGTCACACACGTGATGCATTAATGTTTTTTTTGTCTAGCCTTCATTCAGACTGTTGGCCCCACCGTCGCCAGAGGCGGGCAGCTCGCAGGACGTCTCGCCGTTCTCGGCCTCCGCCGCCGGCCGCACCCGGCAGAAGACGCGGATGTTGCCCTTCAGCTCCTGCAGGTGACAACAGAGCGGCGTCAAATCTGCCGGATACCAGAGGAAGTGCCGACACATCAGGCTCCTTACATGAGACAGCATGCACGGCGTGCCTCTGGCTCCTACCGAGTGCATCAATCGCATGATGTTGTTTCTAGATGTGACGCTCCCAGTGGCGCACCAGCACGGTGTTGTGCAGCTTGCGACGCACGCCCTCCAGCTCCCGCACGCGGCCCTGCATCGTCGCCAGCTGTGCGCGCGTGTCCGCCAGCTGCGCCCCCAGGTCCGCCGCCTGCCGTAGAAAAGAAAGTGTTACACTCAGTCTCGAAGTGCATCATTTTTTTGTCTATGGGGTGTAAGGCCCATAGACAAAAAAAGGTCTTGTGTTCAGGCTTCTGGAACACAAAGATCGCAGGCAAAAGAGGTACTTAGGCTTGACGGCCTTCAATTGTGCCATCAGGTTGTGCCATCAAATTTGACGCGCCTGCCGCCCAGCGCCTTGTGTCGCGCTGTCGGCCGCCGCCTTGGCCGCCTTGAGCGCGTCCACCTCCGCCTGCAGCTGCACGTTGGCTTCCGCCTGTGGGGTGGATGCAGAACTCAGATGAATAGAAGAGCTCTGTCAAATATTCTTCCCAACAGGCTGCCGCTCCGGCAAGCTTGAGCACTGCTCCTCTTGTCATGCCTGCGGCTGCACCTGGGCAGTACAATGGTGAACACTCATCTAGGAGCAGAGGACAGGGAGCAAGATGGTTTTCGATGCACTTGACATTGATGTGTGCAAATCCGCATACCTGCGCCTGGTTCCGCTGCGTCAGCGCCGCCGTCGATGCCTGCTCCGCCGCCAGAACTTCGGCCGTCTTGCCAGAGGACTCCCGGAAGGAAGCTAGCTGCTCACGCGCCGCCGCCAGGTCCGACACAGCGGCGTCACGTGCCAACGTCATCGCCGCCAGCTCGCCACGCATGCGCGCCGCATCGCCCGCGGCGGCGTCCCTCGCCGCCTCTGTCGCCGTGCAGCTGGTCTGCATGGTTTTGCATATGGACTTCAGGAAGGTCAACGACGAACGATTCTCGTGCTTGTACACCCATTGAACTGCAGCCTGCAGCGACAGGTTGCTGTGCCGTCGCCTGGGCAGTGCCAGGCGAACATGCACAGCGCTTGGGCTCCGCAGACCGCCGCAGATGCATGAATAGCGGGCAGCAGCTGTCAATGTACTTGGCACGAAACCGCATCCGCAAAGGGCAGCACCTGCGCCGACCGCGCCTCCGCCTGCGCAGCGGACAGCTGGCCGCGCAGCCCGGCCGCCTCCTCGGCGAGCGAGTCCCGCACGGAGCCGACGGACGCCGCTGCCGCCTGCAATACAGCAGCAACTTGAGGTTCACCTGTTTGTCGAACATTGAATCCACACAGGTTCGACTTGCGAAAACCAGTTGATCTGTTATGGGATTGCCTGGCCAGAAGTAGACAAGCACACCTATCCAAATTGGATCTCTTTAGTGTTGGTCCAAGTTGTCATCGTAAGAGACTCAGGAAAACGGCTGTCACCTGCGCCTCCCGCAGCTCCCCCTGCAGCTTGGCATTGTACTCCTGCAGCTGCCCGTTGTAGCGCTGCGACTGCCCGTGCAGCTCGTCCAGCGACGCCACCTGCGCGACAGATGACAGTGCAGATGACATGGAGGTCGTAAGTGTGCCGTGCGGGGGCGTCGCAGGCGTGGTGCAGCTGCATCGGGAGTTCCGTCTGCAGCTCTGCACCCCACACCCCAGACGCATATATGAGCTGGGCATCTGCACCGTGATTGATCGAAGACCTGCCAGAAAGTCATGGCTTTAGGGCTGCCTCTGCAACGCTCCCCACCCTTACAGCGGCACAGCACCCGTAAGCGGCCTGGGGGGGACGACTCCTCGTGCCCACCAAACCCCACTGCTCAAAGATGGTTCCAGATTCCTGAATCTTGTAGGCTATGCCGCCATCAGGGCCTGAAGGCACCGACCTGCTTGCGCGCCTCAGCCAGCTGCTCCTGCGTCTGCGACAGCTCCTGCCGGCTGGCCGCGACCGAGACCGCCGCGCTGTCCAGTTCTGCGGTCGCGCTCTCGAGCTTCTCCTGTGCTGCCGCCCTCGCCGCTGCCTCCGCCGCCGTCATGCCCTCCTGCTCCGTCAGCTTAGCCTGCAAGGGAGGCGCTGCTCAGCGCTACATTGAGCTGCGTGTGCAATGTTCAAGGAGGCCCCACATGTTGAAGGTAGGTGCCAGCTCCAGGTGTGATGCACATGCCTCCACTGCGATGAAGGCCCTTCGTGGAGCCAAGCCTGTGCTTTCATACGGATACAGAGATGTACATCACATGTACGAGCATGGGGCTGCGAGGGTGTCGACCTGCACGGCGAAGACCTCCGAGCGCAGCTCGGTCAGCGCAGCTGCGTGCGCCTCACGATCAGCCTCCCGCGTCTTCTCCTCCGTCACCAGGTCCGTCATCAGCGCCTCAAGATCCGACTCCTGTCTGCACAACGTACAGCCCTCGGATCACAATTTGCAGCTGTCGGATCAAAATCAAATCTGGACCCGCGGCACCAGGACAGTCGTCCGTGCCTCGAAGCCCGCCTCCTCCCTGCGACTCCCCCGGTTGCCGGTCCTCAGATCAACTGACGCCATGCGGCAAGGCATCGTGCTGCAGCCCGTCACTGCGCCGCGCCGTGTTGCTGCCGGCAACCACTCGAGGGCGCGTGCGCTTTCAGCCTGCACTGTTAGACGACGACCATGCCGTTACAGAACTGATGCTCGGCTGGCAGCACTGTGAGCCATACTCACGAGCGGGTGAGGTCCAGCAGGTGGCGGCCGGCGGCGCGCAGGCGGCGCATGTGCGCGGCCATGGCATCTGCCTTGATTTTGGGGTCGTCCTTCTTCTTAAAGGCCAGCTTGTGCGCCAGGCACTCCTCCAGCGTCCAGCCCTGCTGCGTCGCCACCGTGTCCCATGCCTCGCAGTCCTGCATTCATGGGAGCACCGAGAACTCGCTGCATATGAGATCATGTTCATGCAAGCTAGCATCATGTGAAGCATCTGCAGCATGTGAGCCTGTGTGCCGGCTGTCTCATCTCTCAGACGCAAACAAGTAAGAATTCCCATGCGTATAACGTACTATGGTTGTGGTGGTGCCTGCAGAGGCAGCAGACGCTGCCGGCGCGGCGGTGCCTGCCCGCTTGGCTGGCGGTGCGGCATTGCCCCCGCCGCTCAGCCGACGCTTGTTGCCCAAAGTGTTTTCCTGCGTTCCACCAACACATTCCATGAGAGTTGTAAGTGGCTGGCATCTGCAGCCTGCTCAGGACGGACCTGTCGCATTCAGATAGCTCTATGTTGGGGTGCGGCATGCAACTTGGCGCAGACGCAGGCGCACCCGCGACATCAGTGGCGTGGCGCCTGGAGGCGCGGGAATCTTGCTCATCGTCTCGAAGCGCTAGTCAGCGTACAAGCCGCTGTCAAGTCTCGCGCAGCAAGTTGCCTGAAGCCAGGTGACATCCGGCACGGGATCCACCGTTTGCTCGTGCACCAGCTCTCGCTGCTGTTGCTGGAGCTTATTCTGGAACGATTCCAACCTACAAATTGCCGATGTGAGCAACGCTGGCCGCAATGCGTGTTGGCGCTGACAAAGCTGTCGGACCGGAAGGTACGAAAGCAACGCTGTGTGCAGCTGATGTGCGTTGTGTGCGCGGGAGCCAGACAGGTTGACACTTGCAGTCAAGTTTCACATGCAGTTCTGTCCATCTGTGCTTTGTGCGACGAGGAAACTGCCGATGTGCCGGAGCGCCACGACCCGCTGATCTGGCGACAGCTGACTTCGAAAGGGTCTGCTGCTTCCCTTCCGTCCTGTGCTTCCATGCTCCAATTCATATGCACGCGTGGCTCGCCAAATGCTTGTTTGCCTGTTTGCTGAGACGCTCCCGAGTCCTGGACGAGCGCATGCGGTCTTTCGGCACACTTCAAACATCGCGATTGCCAGTCCCGGAAGCTGACGCAGTGCGGCACAGTGTCTGCATACGAGCTGCAAGTACGCGTTATTGTTGATCAGCTTGGTTGTGTGAACACCTCATCTCAACCCCCAAGATGTAGCGAAGCTCAACAGGACTGCACAGCAGCATGGCATACGGGGGGTCCTGGCCCAGCGCCAAGCGGCAGCGCACCGGCCCGCAATACAAAGACGTTCCTGACCTGAACCCAAATGATGCCGGCTTCATCCCCGAGGTGGTGCTGCCCAACTTTGCGGCCCAGGTGCAGCGGAACGCCACGCGCGCGGCGCATCAGGGTTATGCTCAGGTTCGGTTTTTTCCCCCATGAAGTGAATTGTGGAGTGGCTGCAGGAGCGAAACTCTGACATGCCGTACGTGCCAAGATTCTTGCGAGTTCATGGCCTGCTGTTGCCACAGGCCGAGCAGCAGCAACCTCAGCAGCAGCAGCAGCAGCAGCCGCGGCGGCAGCTGCGACCGTCGGCGCAGCAGACAGCCGCTGCGGCCGGCGTCGAGAAGCCACCGCCGCTGCCGGCGGTGCTGCGCGGCCCCGCGGGCGTCTTCGAGGATGACAACAGCGGCGGCGAGGCGGCAGATGCTTTTGCTACCGCTGCGGCTTTGGAAGCAGAGGCGGCCGCCACGGCGTCGGCGGCGGGCGGAAGTTTCATCAGCGACACGCTGGCGGCGCTGCGGCTGCTGCACGCGCAGTTTCCGGATGCCGGGCGCGCCGCGGGCCTGGCGCCGGTGATGCTCAAGTCGCAGCTGTACAGCATCGTCGCGGACCGCACCGCGGTCGACCGCCAGCTGGAGGACCTACGGTGAGCAGTGGAAGAGAAAACAGAAAGCAAAAAACAGGCGCCTGAGGACTGCGGCAAACGAATGCACAGCCACATCATGTTTCGACCACAATTTTTGAGTTGCATATCTGGTGGCACGGCTGTTCGGCGCAGCTGTGCAGTGCCAGCTCATTTGTGGGCGCTGCTCAACGCGCTGTTTGAACCAAGCTGAAGTTGTCTATCAGGTCGTCAGGAGTTCAGTGTGGTGTTGGATGGGCAGGAGCGACAGCACGGTGCGCGTTTTTAAAATGGCCTCCGGCGCCGCCGACGAGTACGCCTACATGTTCACGGGCGACTACACGGCGGTTGTGCGCCTGCAGCGCGCCGCTTTTGCCGCAAAGCAGACGCCACTGGCGCAGCTCGCCGCGCTGGACTGGTTTCTGCACTCTGTGGTGCCCGGCTGCCCCGAGGTGTGTTAGGGTTATGCGGAGGATGTTTTGATTGCTCAACAGTCCGCACAGAGTTGTTGTTCTCTCAGATGCATGCGTTGGTGCGAGGATGTTCACAGTGTGGTGCAGCAGGAGGTTCACAATTTTCTTCCTTTTCACAGTTGACGATTGAAACTTACCAGCAGTCAGGGTCCTTATGGCCTCCGCGCAGGTGACCATCCCACACCGGCAGCTGCTGTCACTGCTGGCGCAGCCGTTCCCGGAGGGTAGCAGTGACGCCGCGGCGGGCGCAGCGCCAGCTGCGGCACCTGCTACGGCGCTGGCCACGTCTGCGTCTGCGGACGATGAGGACGCAGTGACGCACAGGGTGCGACCGCTGCGCCCTTTCACAGCGAGGCAGCGGAGGGCGCCCGGCGGCACAGCGGCAGCCTCAGGATCCGCAGCAGCAGCCTCCTCACCCGCTGGCGAGGCGGTGCCCAGCGGCAGACACGCACCGGCCGACAGAACTGCCGCTCCTGCCAGTAACGCGGCAGGCGGCGCATCGGCTGCTGCGGATCCTGCGAGCAGCGGCGTGGGCGGCGGTGCAATGCCGTCTGACAGCCCAGGGGGCAGCGCCGCAGCCCCCGCAGTGGCGCCCAGTAGCGCATCAGGCAGGAGATCGGCAGCCAGCGGCGGCACTGGTGGCACGGCCGGCGGCAGACCCCCCCACGGCTGCAGCGGCAGCGGCGGCGGCGGCCAGTCGCACAGAGTCACGGAGGCGCACATTTCGCTGCTGCTGAACGCGGGGCTGCTGGCGCGGCACGCCACCGACCTCGGGCTGTACCTTTTTGGCGTGCCGGACACCGGGCCACTGGTACATTTTCTTGCAGATGCATGGTGCCCCAGTCCTGCAGTTCATGCACTAGCCCTCTGCCCTTCAGCATGGCGCACAATTCTGGCAGGTGCTTGCAAAATGACCACATTCTCAGATCCTGCCGCTGGCTGCGCCAGTGCATTGTGAGCACCGAGATGAGGCCGCCGGACCACAAGGTGCTTCCGTCGCTGGCGCACAAACACGAAGAGCATAACAAATGGGCGGACCCAGTTGCTGGGCCTGGCGTCCCGCCGCAACAACCCTGCGAAAGAAGCTCTCTCGATCGTCGCATTGGCTGTTATAGGTGAGGAGCGTGGCCAAGGGGCGGGCGGAGGTGCTGGGCCTGGTGTCCCGCCGCAAGTACAGCGAACTGTTCGAGCGCGACTTAGCGGGCCGCAAGCTGCAGCGCTCGAAACTGGACGTGCGCTTCCATGTGCGTGACCTGGTGGGCCACGGCGACCTGGAGCGAGTGGCCACCACCGCCGGGCCGCTGCTGCGCGCCGTGAAGCGGGAATGACGATTTCTGGGTGAGTTTCGTTATATAACAGTCTGCGGCGCGCGCATCGAGCTTGGAACGCATGGCCGCCACCACCGGGCCGCTGCTGCGCGCCGTCAAGCGGGAATGACATTCTTCGTGACAAGGACACAGTCAAGCGGGACAGTCTGCGGCGTTCACATGCGCTCGCGGCGACCTGGAGCGCGTGGCGACCACCGCCGGGCCGCTGCTGCGCGCCGTCGAGCGGGTATAATGTTCCTTTGACGAAATTCCCTGTTATAACAGTTCGCAGTGCGCGCGACGACCTGGAGCGCATGGTCAGCACCGCCGGGCTGCTGCTGCGGGCTGTCAAGCGGGGATGACGTTCGTTGTGACAGTCGAGCGGGGATGACAGTTTTTGTTGTTGTCTGCGGCGCCTGCGGTTCTGTATGCGCATGCAGCAGGCTGGAACGCGTGGCGGCCGCTGCTTGACCGCTGCTCTGCGCCGTCAGGCCGGGACGATTGTGACACACGAAGTCCATTGCTTACTGCGAGGGTCTGTCTGTGCCTATCCTGGAAGGCGGGTGTGCGGCAGCGGCGGCTGTGCGAATGGCGGTTAACAGCCGGCCCAAACTCAGTGGGTGGAAATCGTGAGCAGCATACTCTGGTTGTAATCTGGTTATATCCTGGTTTGTGACTGTGGAATTTGCTTGTACCCTCCCACAACTTCGGCCAAGTGCCAGCCGCTCAAGCTCCTCCCTATAGAATGCTTCTCCATTCGAGTACGAAAGGGGCGCCCTTTCCTGACCCAAACCCGCGTAGATACTGGGTAGATGGTCAATGGTCAGAATCTCGGTGCAGATGCCATCGAGCTTGCCCAGGAGGACAACAACTGCGCCCCACACAACCTGCAAACAGACAGTTCTGCAGCGAGGCTTTCCTCTACAAAGTGCTCTCAGGTGTGGGCGCTGCTGTTGCATGCAGATCGCGGCCCCGACCGCCCTTCTTGGAGCTCAGATCACTATAACACGTGTTCCTGCACAACGACAACGAATGCAGACCTGATTCTCGTTTGCGCCTGCAGATCTCAACTCGCTTTCGGCATCTTCTCCCCCCGCATCCGGCAAGATGTCGAACGTGAGTCCACTCTGCAACTCCTGACCTATCTTGCGGACTTAGCACCCCTAGTACCATTGCCGCTCTAGACCCGTGGCGGAAGGCCTGGCTGTAGGTCTCACAACATCTCGCGTCGGCGCGTCCGGGTGTGCTGCCGCCGCTCCGCTGCCAGATTTCCCCGCTCTTCCGAGTTGCGGAGCATAAGCTGGCTCACGCACCGCGGCTGCGAACTGTAGGCACGCAATTTGACAAAACTCAACATGCGTTGTGTGCGAATATTTGTGCGCCTGCCGTTCCTTCTCGAGCCACTTTGCTGGCAGAGCCGATGGAACTGCGGAGACACATTCATCCGTCAGCAAAAACAGCACTACCGCCTCGCAGTCGGCGAGCGAACCTCCGATCGTTCTCTTCCAGTTTGGTGCACCTCACATGGGCTACGCACATCAATCCGCAGATCAGCTGCATAATCTTGAGAAGATCCGTGCCCGGAAACAAAAGTGCACACTGGTCGATCTGCGCGGTGAAGTGCATTGTGATGCTGCCACTTCGTTTACTTGGGGTTCGTTTCGCTCGCCAATTGTATACGTTTGACCAACTGCAATTTGTCATTGCTGATCCCATGAACCCATTTCAGGGCGCCGCTTTATGGCGGCGGCTTTTTGGCAGAAACAAACACACAGCAACAATACACAGCAGCACCAACAAGTGGCAGAAAAACCTAGAGATGCAGGAGATTACGTTGAAACTGAACGCGAAAACTGACCTGGTTGCTCGCTGCCCGTAGTTCCTGAATAAGCTGGAAGATAAATTACCTGACAAGATCTCGGACAAGCTCCCTGGAAACCGCAATGGCGACGACAACGGGGTGCGCTTTCACTAGCTTCTATGTTCGTCTGCATGCCTCCTATTGCTGCTGCTGCACATAACCAATGCATGGTCTTTAAAGCGCACATCCTGTAACCTACACGGCCCCTTGGTTTTGTTGGGATTTTTGTGTGCCCTTATCACCGTGCATCAGCAGCGCCCTCAGGTCCCATGCACCTCGCTCGCAGGGCGGCTACGGCGGTTCTGACAACCAGACGGGCGGCTTCAACTCCTCTGACAATCAGCAGGGCAGCGGCTACGGCGGCGGCCGGCAGGGCGGCGGCGGCGGCTTCGGAGGATCCTCCGACTCGTACGGCCAGGTGCGGCAGTTCTTGTTCGTTTTCAATGCTGATGGACCCGACAGTCTCGAGACATTGCTCCTCTCGAGTATTGACCATCTCCAGCTGAGCAGCGCGATGCCTGCACGAGCTATTGGGCGCCGAGTGACACCCCCGCCTTGCCATTGCTCTGCCAGCTGATGTCCCTACCCATGACATCTCTGCGAACCGACAGCTGCCTTCACTCATTTTGCGTAGGAATATGAACACTGCCTGGTCTTGCGAACGGCGCTGTCTTGCGGATACGGATCCAGAATTGCGCAATGCCTTGCACTCGCCAGGCGTCATGACCCTGCCATGCCTGGACGCTGGTTGGCCAGCCCTTGGGCTTTCGCCCATGCCATTATCAGCTGCCCTCCACTGACACTGTGGCTCTCAACCCTGCTCCTGCAGGGCGGTGACACCAACACTGGATACGGAGGCGGCGGCGGCGGCGACACTGGCTTCGGCGGCGGCCGTTCCTCGGACCAGAACCCCGACTCCTACGGCTCCAACGACGGCCAGGCCCGTGCTCAGCTGTCTGCCCTACAATCAATTGACTTGTTTTGCCATCTATTGACTAGTTGATATATCGATTGACTTGTTGTGTACTCTGAATGGGGCACCCGGCAACACGCCATGCTCTGCCAGGCCGCGATTCCAGACTCCTGGCCCGACTGTGATGATTATCTGTGCTGACGTCTGTCATCTTGGTTACTTGCAGGGCCTCGGCAGTGGGTCCAACAACAACCAGGTTCGCAATTTGCACAACAAGCAACGACAGGAAGCCGACTGAAACTTGCCAATGCAACGCTTTATGTGTGTCAACTGTGAACGCTTTTTACTTCAATCCAGAACGGCGCTTGCAGGTTAGTCTGCACATCTTTCAAGACCCCTCCTTCTCAGCTGCCGGTCCTGTATTGCTGACGTCCGTCATCTGCTACGTCTGCAGGGCCTTGGCGGTGACTCGTACGGGACTGGTGGCGGCGGCGTGATCGATAACGAGGGCGGTGGCCTAGGTGCATCCCTTCCCATACTTGCCACGCTCCGTTTCGTGTGACCATTCAACATGCCGTCAGTGAGCTGCATCAGCGCTGCGACATGCATTATGGCACGTACAAAGGGCCTGAAGAGCTGTGCGAGTTATGAGCAATGCGTTAGCACTCGCGGGATGTGAGTGCTGCTTGGTGTTCTGGTGATGAGACAAGACACAAGGCGGTGTATGAGCCTGCAGCATCACGTGTGTGAGCATCGCTGACCCGTCAACGCTGCAGGCGGCCGCTCTGGGGGCGACACCTACGGCTCAAACGATGGCAAGGGCTCCGGCTTCGGCGGCGGCTCGGGCGGCGGCGATTCCTACGGCCAGGACGGCCAGGGCTCCAGCTTCGGGAGTGGCTCGGGCGGCGGTGACTCGTACGGACAGGACAACCAGCGCTCTGAGTACTGAGTTATCGGCTGCTGCTTGAATCCTCGAGGGGCCAGCGAGGGGCCGATAAGGGCGACACAGTGCTTGACTGGGATCAAGACAAAGGACGTGGACTCTTGCAGCATCAGCAACAACCAATACTGCGCCTGGTCTGCCTTTGATTTTGCAGCTTCGACGGCACGCAGCCCTTAAACTGTACAATACTAGAACTGAAAGTGGTTGCCGGTGTGTTGGCACTCCATGTCTTTCTCATTCAAGTCGTGCTCAGCACCTTGTAATATGGCACGGCATTCGGCGTCCAGGTTGTCCGTAATTACCTATTTCACACGGATGTCACCCACCAGCAAATCTAGAGAAACCAACCAAAAGTCTCACATCGATCCGTGTTCGCACGTTTGAGCAGTGCTTGCACCTCAGGACCTCAGCTTGCGCCAACTGACAATATGTTCCACTCTCACGTTCATCTGGCAGGGTGGGACTGCCTGCTTCGCTTGGACGTGTCTTCCATTGCTAGCAGTTTCGCCTGGTCACGTCTTCTTGAGTTACTGCCTGGCAAACTTTCTCATCTCTTGGCACAGCTCCTCCAGCCCACGGCGCTGCATGCCGGACACCGCCAACACCGGCAGGTCCGTGCAGCTCCTGCAGGCAGAAGGTACAAGAAGCTTGGTGCGTATCTGAGAATTGCAGACTGAGACTAGGTGCAAACACCCGTGATGTAGAGACGCGCATGTGCAGGATGGTGCCTTCACCGCAACATGCGCTTTGCGCAGCCTGTCAATGCGCGGTGCTCATCGCAAGCTGCCCGCTGCAGCGGCAGCTGGCAGCCCATGATGAAGTGCTGATTCGCTGAACTGTTATCAAAGCAATGACGCACAGCGCACCGAAGGATTGACGTACATGATGTAGGAGCGAATCACCTTAGCTCCTCGAGCTCCCGCTCCGGGTCCGCCAGCTTGTCCGTCTTATTGCCGACGACCAGGGCGGGGATGCGCAGCAGCTACGGGGCACGGCACACGACACAGTCAGCCCACTGTTCTCACAAACTTCAAACTCAAGGACAGCGAATCAAATATGCAGCACCCCCATTGAGCCCTGCCGGATTGCATGTCGTTGTGCGCCCGCTCGTTCTGAGTCCTGACACTGTCTGGGCAGAATCCAAGTGAGTTGTTTTAAAATCATTTCAAGATGAGACGATTACCTGAGGATCGAACAGCTCCAGCTCTCGCCGCAGCAGCGCCAGCTGGCGCGCCGGCGGCAGGCGCGCCTCATTTTCACCAAACAGCGCGCCGCTGAGGTCCAGCACGAACAGCAGCGCGCGCGTGCGTTGGATGTGGCGCAGGAACGCATGCCCCAGGCCCCTGCCGCGGAAGGTGGAACCCTATTACTGCATTGATTGGCATGGTTCAGCTGGTGCAGCATGGTTGAGCATGTACACATTCGATCCTGACAGGAGCGATTGTAGAGAGGCCAGAGATTGCAGAGGCCAGCGCAGCTGACATCTTGTGGACAGCGGCGCCGGTGCATGTCGCTGGCCGCCTGTATTCCACTGCTTCTCTGGTCGCCCAAAAGGCTGTGGCAGAGCCCCGCACCTGTTGGCGTGCGCGCCCTCGATGAGGCCCGGGATGTCGGCGACCATCAGCGAGGCGCCGTCTGAGTAGGCCACAGTGCCCAGCTGCGGCCGCAGCGTGGTGAACGGGTAGGAGGCCACCTGACCAGGCAGATGCCAAGATTCAGTGCCTGGAATCAGAAGTGATACACGAGGCTTCGTATGGCGCATGGAGCTTTGCGTTGGAAAAAGGGGGAGTATTTGCAGTGGATAGCGTCGGTGAGAGGCGACAGTCTGAAAAGGAAGACTGTACGTGTGACTTCAGGCCCGTGCAGTGTGCAGGCTGTGTCCTTGTGCAAAGCTGGCATCAGGACAGCAGTGTGCCTGGCACCTGCGGCGTGGCACGGGAGACGCCGCGTAGCAGCGTGCTCTTGCCAGCGTTGGGGAAGCCCACCAGCCCGATGTCCGCCAGCAGCTTCATCTCCAGCAGCAGGTGCGCCGTCTCGCCTGTGTTTGCATTTCAAAACACGTCACATTTCCGGTATAAGATGGCGGAACTTGGTAGGACAGCAGACTGCCACAGCCGCAGCGACACAGTGGCAACCCAACGCCCAGAGGCAGCAGACACAGGTGTGAACCATGCTTATCTTCGGGGCCAGCGTTCGTTCCTCGTTCAACGCAGCATAGCCAAGTAAATCGTTTGCATCACTGCGCAACTAGTGCTTGCCTGGTTGCCCTGTCTCGTGGCGCTTCGAGGCGGGGCGACCGGGTATGTTGCGGTAGGTCGCGTTGCCGCGGCCGCCGGTGCCCCCCACGGCCACAACGACTTCATCGCCCTCCGCCACCAGGTCCGCCACCACAGGCAGGTCTGGCCGCGCCGCCGCTGCCGCTGCTGCAGGCGCCGCGGCGTCGGCGTTGGCGTTGGCCATCCCGCCGGCTTCAGCTGCTGCATGCTGCGGGTGCGCCTCGGCTGCAGGTCCCAAAGACTCGGCGGCTGCCGCGGCGGCTGCAGCGTCTGCGGCTGTGGCAGCGATCCCGGCTGGGCCATCGACTGAACGGCTGGGCGGGTGATGGCGGACAGCTGTCCCAGCGAACGGTCCGCCTGCGGCGACGCCGCTGCCGGCTGGCGAACCGTCGTCAAACGTCAGCCCGAAGGGTGCCGCCGCCGCCGCGGCGGCGTCCAGAGCGTGCTGCCCCGTGCCGTCGCCGCCGGAGCTGCCGCCACTGTCATTCTCGTCAGCGGGCTTTGCTGCCGGCTGTCCGGGCGCGGCATCGCGGTACACGACAGTGCCCAGCGGCACATCGACGATGCAGGCGTGGCCGATGGCGCCGCGCCGCTTTTGCGAGGAGCCCCTGCCGCCGCGGCCGGCCGCCAGCAGCCGCTGCACGTGCGCGAGGCTCTTGGCGGCGGGAGACGCCCGCAGGGTCACCGCGCCGCCGTCACCGCCGCTGCCGCCGTCCGCCGGTAGGTTCTTGCCTGCTTGCGGCGCAAAATGTGGTTGTTACATGTCGCACCTATGTTTGGACGGGACGCTTCTGCATGTCCTAGTTTCAAAGTCACTTGCCAACATATACAATCCTCCACGGACAGCCACACACCTTTGGCTGCGCTCCGCCACAAGCTGACGGCGCCGCTGCCGCCGTTCCCGCCGACCGCCCGCACCCGCAGGCGGTCCACAAACACGGTGTCCCTCTTGCGCGTAGAAGTATCATCTGTCTTGACCGCTGCTAGAGCCTGCGCCGGCCACGGTGCCGCACTGAAACGGTGAGGCGCCTGCGCCTGCGCCTGCTGCGCCGCGCCGGCAGAAATGCGGGCGATATGTGAAGCTGCCCAAGGGTGTGCAGGATCGAGACTTACAGTCGAGAAGCCTTTGCAGCCATTTTGTGACCGCACAGGCGACCAGATCAATGCTGCACACCGAGCGATGCGGATCATGCAAGCAAGATGTCACCGGCTGAAGATATGCATGGCACAGCGCACGCCTGCAGCAGAATGACTTCGAATCAGTCTGGCAGCAATTGATATGACTTGGACAGATCCTTGCGCGATGTTGCTGCAGACCGGTGTCAACAAACCGCGCGCCCTCGCGCAAGGCCTTCTGCACGTCCCTCTCGGAGGGGTGAGATGACTAAAAATGACCACTGTGATGAGTATCCCGCTGTGCTTGAGCGGGAAGGGGCGCCGCATTTGGTTCCTCAATAGCTTGGCAAGCAAGGCCGTGCCGCTCCATCGGTGGCCGTTGGACAGGGCGCGACCGCCGGGTGGGGAGCTGGCTGGGTCCCGCGGACGGGCATATCAACACGATGCAGGTGTGACGGCAAACTACATGAGCCAGCAGGAGTGTGCAAACCTCTTCAAGGCCTTGAAACAGTCGCAGGACTGTCATCAAGGCCCTCGTGGGAGGGCAGCAGCGACTGTGGTCTCGATCCAGCCTTTTCATGGGTTGTGGCCGTGCACGAGGGTGAAAAATTCGCAAGAGAACTTTTCCCCCGAGCTGGGCGCAAGTCGCATTGCGCAGCGCGGCGCCGCCTATTCTGCAATCGGGCCGGCAGCTTGCCATCTGTGCAGCAGAGGTCATCTGCCGTGCTGCGTAGTAGGTTGCGGAGCGCACAGTGCACGCTGACGCCGTGTGGTGCTCTGCCAAGCTGGCTTCCGAAGGAGGCATTTTCGCTTTACTGAGCTTCTCACACCAGCACACACTGGACTCGTGAAACCGGAGACGAAGGAGAGGAAACTTCTAGGGCATTCTCACGGTGCACTTTATTGCCGCTTGCTCGCCTTCTTTACGGTCCCTAGAACTTCCTCTCATAGCGCTCGATCAGACACCACACCATCCTGTCGGCGCAGTGATTCCGTTCATGTCGGTTGACACTCTTGAAAGGGGGGATCGTCAGACCAAATTTCAGCCAGCAGTTTGTAAGGCAGGTTGTTGACGTGGTGGCACAGCGGGTCAGCAACTCAGCGGTGTCAGACACGCTCAGGCCGGCAATACTTGATCTCTGCCCCGTCAGATCGAGCCGGGGCTTGTGCATGACAAGGAGACGGCGCAGCAGGGCGCGTAGGCTTGCCGAGGAGAGTCGGGGGAGGTACAGGGTCGACCGGTGGCAGAGATCGCCACTTCGCCTTGGATCGCTGCCTCGCTGATCGCTAACCGCAGACTGCAGCCTGCGACGACTCGCACCCAAATAGATCTAGAGCTCCCACAAGTCACGCTAATGACACGGCGCCGCATCAGCAGCCGTGCTTGACGAATCCTGTGCCAGCAGGCTCATCCGTTCATGACGTGAGTCCAGTGAACCCTGTGATGGTGACTGTGTTACTCCCTGGGTGCTGCTATCACCTCCATGCATGTGCCAATGGATGGCTTGCACGGTGATGCGCAGGGCCTGCCGGCGGCCTCACCGCCCTATGGGCAGCCGCAGCACCTCGCCGGCGGCATGGCCAACGGCGCGCAGGCTCAGCTTGAGGCGCTGCTGGCGGCGAGCTCGCAGTCACAGCAGTCGGGGCACCTGGGCGGCATGCAACATGACTACGGTGGAGCCGCCTGGGGTGGCGGCATCGGCCATGGCAGAGCGGGCATCTCCCCAGCGCCGCAGGTGAGGCATCGTTCCGGAATAGCCTGCTGGAGTCCTGGATGGGCCCCGGAGGTGCATGTTGCAAGCATGCTTGTATTCAGACAGTGCATGACACCCCTTAGCCTGTGACAGCATCAGCTGCATGCAGTCTTCTGCAGAAATTGGCAGCTCCGCAGAACCGCGCTGCCTGGCTGCCACGAACCGACGCATGCCTGCTGACACACCAAGGTCTGCCCTGGTCGCAGGCTAGCAGCGCCTCCGTGCACAGCCTGATGGCGGGTCTGGGCGGCAGCATGCGCGGCGGCAGCGGCACCGGCACCCCCAACAGCAGCATCCCCGGCGTGGGCAGCGTAGGCAGCATCCCGAACGGCGGGCTGTCGCAGCACAGCGGCAGCACGCCCCTTCTGGGCAGCACCGGCGGCATCACCCCCGCCAGCATCGGGCCCGGTGGCGTGTGCATGGACTTCCTGTCCGGCCGCTGCACGCGCGGCGCCGCCTGCTCCCTGAGCCACACGCTGCCGCAGATGTCGTCGCAGCTGCCGCAGGCGTCCGCGCAGATGCAGCAGCCGCTGCAGCAGCAGCCGCTGCCGCAGCAGCCGCAGTCCTACCTGCAGCACCACCAGCAACTGCAGCAACAGCAGCAGCAGCTTCACCAGCAGCAGCAGCAGCAGCAGATGGCGAGTCAGCAGCAGCAGATGGCCAACCAGCAGCAGCAGCAGCAGCAGCAGCCGCAGCAGCATGGGGCGGCAGACAACGGCATGATGCTGCTGCGCGGCCTAGAGATGACTCGCGCCGCCGCGGAAATCACTCGCCAGGTGAGGGGCGACCCTGCTGCAGCGCGACTTCGTTGCCGGGAGTGTGATTCTGCTGTGAGCGGTGGCCGCACAGAACGCCACGCTGATGCCAGCGAGCCAGTCAGCCAGTGTCCAGTGTCTACGTGTGGGTCTGCCAGTATGGCCTGCCCCAGAAATGCACTTGGCAGCACACGCCCATGTGCAATGCGCACGCACATGTGCATCTGTGAATGCTTTCCTCGATTCAACGGCCATGCATTTGTGTCTCATTGGCTCCTGGTGTGTTCGCAGGAGCTGAGCGCGGTGGTGCTGGGCCAGGCACGGCTGCTGCAGGAGCAGGCTTCCGGTCTGGCAGCCCTGGAGAAGCAGGTAGGAGCATGCGGTGGTACATAAATTTGAATTGCTTCGTTTGCAGAATCGACTTGGTGTGCTGCACGAGCTCTCGCACATGGAGCGATCTCGAGGGGCCGACACACTGGAACACTTGCGGAATCGCCGTCGTGGCTGTTATCGAGTCGCCGACGGCGCAGTGCACTGCTTCGTCGCCCTTTGCTCTGCACTCTTTCTTCATTGTGCCCTAAACTTCTTAAACCTTCTTTGCAGGTGGCGGACCTGCAGCGCTACTTCACCAGCGCGCTGCTGACCTTCGAGCAGCGGCACTGGGCCGCGCTGCTCGGCAACGAGCAGCGCATCACCAACAAGGTGGAGCAGGTGCGCATCTGGCCCCCGTCTCCGCCCCTTTCCTGAGCCTTTCGCAGACTCATCTCAGCAGCTGCGCGGGCAGCTAGGGTGCATAGCGCACCATAACCCATGTGCGACGCCGAAGGAATCCAGGCCCCACCCTGGCACCAGTCCAAGGACAGAATCTGCACGCAGCTGTGGTTGCAACTGTGATCGTGTATTGAAATCTTATATCAAACTTTCTTTTGCAGACCATTGCGGGAGTGGTGTCGGCGATCGAAGGCAAGCTCGACTCCATGCGGCAGGTGCAGGAGGAGGACGGCCTCATCCGCCAGGCGCTGTCCTCAAACGCCTCCACCGCCCAGTGGCCGCAGGCGCGTCTTGTTGCTACCAAAAGTAGTTGATTAAATATTCACGGGCTTACGTCCTGTTGCTGCGCGCTCGATCCGACTGTTCTGCAACTGTCACCCGGGCGCCTGGAGCTCTCCCCGTCTTTCTTGTGAGAGTGCGGCTTCGTTTCAGAGGAAGAAAGACGCCCTGGGGTGGTCTGTCACCTCGACTAGGAACCAAGGTCGTTGTCTCGGTGCCTGTGCAGAAGAACTACGCGCCTCTCAACGGGGGAGGCAATGCCGGTGCACCGACGTCCGATGACACCATGCAGGTGCGAGTCAAGTTGCCCCAAGCGGCCTCCTTGGTTTCTTGCTGCCTGGCCCGGAAAGGCATCGCACATGGGGCATGACTCCTGCTGCTGCAGACCTGCACAGTTGCACTTTAGGATGGCCTGCGAGTTGCAATCTTTCACTTGACGCACTTTTGTTTGTTGCACCTGTCCAGCCGCGCGGCCTGCCGGCAGCCCTGGGCCGGCTCAACATGGGCTCCGGTGAGGTGCGCCTGCCGCCGACGTCGGACGCGCCAAAGTCGCCAAACTCCAACCGCACAAAGCCCTCCCCAGAGCAGGAGGAAGTAGAGGCGCTGCTGCGGGAGATATCTGCTTCCTCCGCCGGCGGCAGCGGCAACCTGGGCAGTAGCAGCGCGAACGGTGTGGGGGAGTTTGGCGAGCTGAAAGGCGGCAAGGGCCGCGCCGGCAGCGGCGACGACGGCAGCGGCAAGCCCCCCGCCGGCGTCGCTGCCGCGCGGAAGGCGAACGACAGCCCCTGGCGGCAGTCGCCGCCGTCACCGGTGCAGCAGCAGCCGGGCGGCACGTTGCCGAACCGCCTCCGTGGCGGCAGCTCGCAGGCTGGCAGCGGCCCGGCTGCGGCAGGCGACGACGATGGTGTGGGCCGCCCGGCCGCTGGCGCCGGCCGTGGCGGCGGCGGCGGCCACGGAAGCGGCGGCGGCGGCCATGGCGGAGATGACGATGACCAGCGCTCGGTCGTCAGCAGCAACGCCGACGGCCGCCGATCGTCCAGCGGCCGGCAGATACCCGAGGAGGTGGTCCGCGAGGTGAAGGACATCCAGGACGAAGAGACCGGCGAGCTGCTGCGTGTGTTCGAGGAGCACCAAAACAGCAGCAGCGCGAGCGACGGGTCCGTCGGCGGCAGCCGCGACGGCGGCGGCGGCAGCAGCCAGGGCGGCCGTGTGGTGGGACAGGCGGACGGCTGCGCTCAGCGTGCGGCATCGGGCGTCAGCAGCGCCAGCAGCGGATCGGACGCGACGTCGGGCGCGACGTCGGGCGACGTGCGGCGGCGGCTGCAGGCGGCGCAGCAGCTCGAGGCCGGGCGCTCGGGCGGCGGCGGTGGTGCCAGCAGCTCCTGACTGGAAACTGGCTGGGCAAGGAAGGGAAAGGAATCGAAAGGGATGGGGGCAGGGACGCCGCGGGCACGTCGCCGCCGGGGGCCACCCATGGGCGGGAATGCTCCATGGCAGCGACTGAGTCACAAGGGACTCCATTCAGCAAAGGGAGCATGCCGCCCTGCCCCGACGACGGCACAAGCTGCCGCGCAACATACACACCTCCTGTATCGCTGCCAGTACTTCAGGTCAACGACCTCTGCCACTCCGGCAGGTCCACAAACATCAGTTACCTATGATTATTTGCTGCTTTCGGAATTGGCGGCCCTGGCACATGCGTGGCCATGCGGCCTGCAGTCGCCTGGACCCGCCGTCGGCTTTCGGGATCTGGGTTTGTATGCTGCCAACAGTGCACCTTGCTATCTAAGGTCTTCCCCGTTGCGCTTTATGGTGTGACTTGTAGCCAAGGGCGATCTTTGAAGATCGCCCTCGCGGCCGGGAATGCTTTGTGCAGGTGACACAATCAGATTTGGCAGCTCCCCTTGGCTCCTGTCTTCACCAGGCTCGCGTGCCCTCAAGGGCGTTCGAGTGGATTGGCCATCTTCGAATATTCGTTAGTTTCGATGTAAGCATTCTGAAGTTTCGCGTCAGAAACCTTCGTAATTAAGCCAGCGACCACCCATGCTGATCAAACACCAGCACATACGAACGAACCTCCATTCAGAAACATTCACTGGCGTGGCTGCCGTTCTCTCTGAAGGAACAACCGACTATTGTATACAGCTGCCTGTGAATGTCTGGCGCCTGTCCTCGCTGTGGGCTGCAGCCACATTTCCACAGCGCGGATGACATCGGGGCAGCACCATCCGACAGTCACTGTGCCGCAGGGCACCACAGCTGCTCGTGCGCATCCCGCCGGGCAGTGCTGACGACGCCGCCACAACGCCCGCACACGAAGCATTGCTCGCCCGGTGCGCCCGCATCGACGTCCGTGCACGCCAGGCTTGTCATGCCGCTCACCTGGGCGGCCATGACGACGGATCTCGATTTCTGCTTCCAATAGGGCATTGCATGAAAGGTCGTGGTCCTTGTTGCTCACAGTGTTGGCTGGAGTTCGATGCTCTTCCAGCACGAGCAACGGAGGACACACACTGCTGTGGGAAGCTGCAGCTCACCATATGATGAAGCTCTGGCGGCCGCTGCCGCAAGCTGGCATTGCCCAGACCGGCCGCCAGACTGTCCACTTGCTGCTGCGTGCTGAGCTGCAGCGCACCGCCGCGCTGCCGTTGCTGCAGCTGCAGCTGCTGTTGCAGCGGCTGCTGCTGCCAGCCTGGCAGAGGCTGATCCGGCGGCCGCCCTGCATGCGGCTGCCATTGGTGCTGCAGCTGCGTCTGCTGCTGGGGCCAGCCCGGCAGCTGCGGCGCTGCTGGCGGTTGGCTGAGCACTCCACCGTCGCCATGGGCTGGTGTGGCCGCCGGCATGCCTGGCTGCAGGAATGCTGGAGGGCCCGCCGACGCCTGCGCCGGATGCAGGTTGCACGCTGCCAGCAGCTGCCCGAGCTGTCGAACCACGTCACCAGTGTCTGTCCCTGATTGAGCATCCCCGAGTGCCTCTCGAACCCTGCACGATGACGCATTTGAAATTGTAGTCGAACCACAATTTACCATTCAAAATTCATAGTGCAACTTCCAGCAAGGGTGCCGCAGAAGAGCAATGCAGCAAGGAAACCAGGCTGTCAGCACTGTGGCAGGAACATGTCACACGTGTAACTCACTGCAGGATGGCGGAGTCGGCGGCCTGTGACCCGCCCAGCTGCTGAAGCGCAAAAATGACGGTCTGCGACGTATTTCAGGTCCTGTTGTCAGCTCTCGAATACGACTCGAAATTGTCAAATGCTGCGTCAGCTACTCAAAGATTGAGGGTTATACAAGTTGTTTCCAGCTGGTTGCATGTGCTGCAGCACCTGCAGCGCCGAGTGAGCGTCGCCGCCCTGGAGCCTGGTGTGCGCCTCGCTGATGAGGCGCCTCATACCTTCATTCGATGGTCCCGCGCCGCTCTGATCCGGTCGTCCGTCATTCAACGTCATTCGATCCATTGAAACAGCCAACGAGACCCTTTCACATAGTGTTCTTGATGCGCTGCCGCACGCAGATGCCAATGTGCTGCCCGAATGGACTATCAGCAAGTTTTCAACACAGGCCTTCACCAAAAACTATCGAGAAATATCACGCAGGGACCATTTGTGTCTTGAGCTCTTGAGAAACCAAGCTTTGTGCGCCACCTCTGCTGAAAAGGCTAGAGCGTCAGTGCCATATCTCTGCCCCCTGATGTTGTTTTGCATCGCGACTTGTCGCGGTTGCACAACTGCACTGACAAACAAGAATCCAACAACGTTGTTCAAAGATCAGACCACCCGCAATGCGTGGTGCATCCACTGGCTTGCCACCCCAACGCGAGTTTGCACGTGCACATATCGTTGCGATGGTGAAGGTAGCTTACCCGCACGACCCCAGCGTCTTGACTTTGTAGGTTACCAGACGCCATGGCAGGTGCCGCCGACCCCGTGCGGCTCATTGAGCCGGGCGCCACGATGTTCAGCGCTGCCGAAATCCGTGTGGTAAACAACCTCACAGCGAAAGACCTGGTTGCTTGCGCATCTCCGTTGACAGACTCACTATAACGCCTGCATCTCGTACATCCAATGCTGCGTGAAGCTTGGACCCAAAGCACGGCGTCTGACTCCTCATTATGATCGCCGCAATGATTGTGGTACCGTCATCATGTGCAGGCGATCTTGCCGGTGGGTGACATGCCAGACGACGTCTTTGCCAGCTACGCGAGCCTTGTGACAGCTTTCCGTCAGGTCCGATTCCCCACCCGCCTCCCTCCAGGGCTGCGCCCGCAATCTGACGCACACCAGTTCATGTCATGTGGTTTTAAGCAGCACATCCGCCTGTTGGGCTTGTTCACAGAAACCGCGGCCTTTGCGTATTCGAGATGAACGCAAGCGCTGAATTGCACTGTTGCAATTTTCTGTCCCATCCCTGCACTCAGGTGGAGCTGGCGAATGTGCGCTCATTCTACACGGAGGCGCAGAAGAGCCCCTTCAAGGCTCTGCCCTGGAAGAACGGCACCATGCACTTCCACTACGTTCCTCAGGTGCCCTGTCGTTGCTGCACCACCGCTGCATGATGACACCAGCCCTCTGTGGATATGCCGGCGTCGAGCAGAAATGCCTGCATGCTTCAAGAGTTCGTGTCATCGAAGACGTCCAGCACAAACTGCTCCCTGAAGGCTCTGCGACTGCGTCCGATATCCGCTGTACGTGTCCCACGCTGCAGGAGGCGGGCGCGGAGACCAGCCCGCTGGCGCCGCTCGCGGCGCACCGGCGCGTGCTGGGCGTGGTCGGCCTGTTGTACTGCCCCGCGGTGCTGGACCTCGCAAAGGCGTACGCGGCCTTTGAGAAGCAGTGCAGGTGGGCAACCAGACCCTCACCTGCTGATTGCTGCCAAACGACTGTGACTGGCGGTCTGGAGCTGCGGCTCCACAGCGGTTCTGGTGTCGCGGCGGGCGCGACCAGCGCGGCCGCGAGACGCATGGGTGCTCAGGGGAGGCTGCCTGGCATGTGTGTGCCCCTCGTGCAAGTTCACAGCTCGTCTTCATGCCAGCGCCTTCCCGCACTCTCGCCATCGCGTCAGCCGCCAGCCTTCCGGCACAAGCGCCCGCCCAGCGTGTAGCATGCTCCGGATCCCCTGAAATCACCCTGGGCGCACGTCCCTTCCGGATGCAGTCACTCGCAGCGTGCCTCATGCCCTGACACTCCCTGACGCAGGTCCTTCCTGGATGTGGTGGCATGAGGCGTGCCTATAACACTCCACAATTTCCATGGGCGCAGGTCCTTCCCTGATGCGGTGACGGTGCGGTGCTTCGCCTTCGAGCCCAGCGACGCGCAGATGCAGCAGGATCTACGCGCCATACCCGGTCTCCTCATGTTTCCGCCAGGTGTGATTCCTATCCTCAAATTTGCCTGCCGAATCGCTGTGCGTAATGGTGACACAGACCTCTGGGTGCGCGGTGCTACATACTTGTAGCCGGGAAAGTCAAGAGGCTTGCGCTGGCCCTGCGCGTGGCGCCGCTTGGCGCAATTGAGAGGGACCGACACTCCGTTTGGGAAGGTTGACAGCCCTTCTACGAGCCCGATTCTGCAGGCGATGCGACATGTGCCAGCAAACTATGCGGAGGTGGTCATGCACGATCTGGCGCCCAACACTGGAGCGCCTCATATGCAACACTGAATGCCATCGCGGTCATTCCTGAACGTCTGTTTTCATTGATAGACACTGCTGTTGATGTGCAGGTGACGCGACGGTGCTGGCAAACCATGCGGAGGTGGTGATGCACGACCTGGCGGCGGGTCTGCTACTGGAGCTGGAGCGACTCATGCTGACGAGCAGCGTCGCGGGCGTCGGCATGGCCACCTTTCTGGACACGGCGCCGGAGTTCCAGGCCGCGCCCGGCGCCGCCTCGGCGCTGGAGGCCGTCTCCAACCGCCTGTACAATGACGATGTGCGTGGGCCCCTTGACACAGGAAGCATGCGTCTTTCGTGGCTGCTTCAAGTCCACTGTTTGCAATTGTGTTTTCAGTTACTGAAATGGCGGGACCCAGGGCAATATCTGGCCTGTGCTCGGACAGTGAGCAGCCGGTGGGATAGCGGAATGAGCACAGCTGCCGCGGCCGACCACGCGAACTGGGAATTCTGGTTTTGGGCACCCAGAGCACGCAAACCCACACTCGTGTGGCCCTGTAGTGTCCCAAGAATAGAACTCAACCCGCCTCGCCTCCCCCGCAGGAGCTGCTGAAGAAGCGGCGGTACGGGCGGCTGCAGAAGGTGCTGGGCGACTGCAGCCTGCTGGCTGGAAAGTGCCTCTCCACATACATCCAATCAGATATTGGTGCACATTGCTATCGCAGGAGCTGCTGAAGAAGCGGCGGTACGGGCGGCTGCAGAAGGTGCTGGGCGACTACAGCCTCCTGGCGGGCTCGCCGGGCGACGCGATGGATCACTACCAGACGGCGGTGGACCTCGGGCGCGCCTCCAGCGACTTCATCTGGGCCGGCGCCTCGCTGGAGGGACTGGCGCACGCGCGGGTGAGGAAGAGATACCGATAGAGACAGAGATAGACATGGATCGGACCTTGCAGCTGTTGCCCTCCTCGGAGTTGCAGTAGTACCTCAACGGCTTCATCTGGGACGGCGCCGCGCTGGAGGGATTTTGCGCATGTGCAGGTGAGAGCTTGTTTCGCCTCTCAAAAAGTGAGCTAACGCCAACATTCTTGCTCTGTGAGGCTTCATTCTCAGGCCCTGTGAAAGCTACCTCATCAGAATAAGCCAAGCTTGATTTGATGAAAGCCTTTTAGTGTGCCTACTCTCATGTCCACATGCGGGCGGCATCTGGGCACCGCCCTGGGCGCGCCCAAGCACCCGATCAGCGCAGCTCCGATTTTTGCAGACTGTTATCGAGCTGTGGCGGCGCCCACGGAGGCCCCTGCCCAGGCTCACAGACAGCCGCCTGACATTGCACCTGTTTGCGTGCGCAGGTGTTGCAGGCGGCTGTGGCGACTGGTGTCATGCGCTCGCGGACCGCCGGAGACGGGTCCGGCAAGGTCTCGGCTGCGCAGCCGACCAAAGGCTCTGCCGCCCTGAAGGCACGTTCTGCTGCTTGAAACATCTGCCACATAGACCCTCTTGAAGCAACAGAGTCTGACACTGCTTATCACTTCAATCCAAAACATCAAACTGTAAGAATCAGATGTGTTCACCACATCCACTTGACACAAAGCCCCTGGCCACTGCAGTCGCACGAGAACTGGCTGGAGGCCCACTGCATCTCTTCAAGGCACTCGTGAGAGTCATTCTTGTCTTCTGAACTTGCAGGACCCTCGGCTGGCAACGATCAAGGCGCAAACGGCTGCCGGGTCGGTCGCGAGTGCAGGCTCCGGCGGCTTTGGTGGCGGCTCCTTCTGGGCCGCCCTGGCTTCTGCTGATACTGAAGCCGAGGTGAGCTCATGCAACCAAGCTGTGCGCTTAAGACCCACTGGCGCGACTGCGACTGGCCTCCCGTATGAAGTGAGGCAGGCAACGGTCATGGTGAGTTGCGGTCGAACCCGAACAGGAGGTATGCCTGCGAAGCCTGAGGACATTCCCTTTCATAATTGCCATTTACGACTGTCACGTTGTTGCATCTGCTCAGGTCCGCAGCTACTTCACAGAGGCCAAGATCCAGTACCGCCGCCGCGGCGGGCTGCCGCTGCTGGTCGAGGTGCGCCTGCTGCGCATTCCCTGAACTCCTCTGACCTGCACACCGTGCCTGTTCCTTACATTGCCCATCAAGGAGCAGCAAAGCCTTGAGCCCATGCTGCAGACGTGCGCTTTTGTTCTGCATTACACGCCTGCTTCTGAATGACACGTCATCTAGGGAACCTTCAAGTCGGATCAGGAGCCGCCTCGGTCCGCACGGTATAAGCCCCGCGCATCCTAATTGTTTGCCCTCATAATGAGTAGATGTTACCGTCAACCCACACGCAGGCGAATCTCAAGCTGGTACGGCTGCTGGCGACCCTGGGCTGGCAATCACCCCCTGCCCTTGTTCTCCTGAAGTCGACCCGCAAGCTGTTCAAATTGTGCAGGCGGACCTGAAGCTGGCGCGGCTGCTGGCGGGGCTGGGCGGGCCGCAGGCGCGCGCCGAGGTGTCCGCCCTGGTGTCGTCCATGGTGGAGGCGGGGCACCAGCTGTCGCACCCCGCCGACCGGCTGGCAGTGGTCATCGAGGCTTCCCAGGTGATCATATACTTTGTGAAGTGAAGAGACGAAAGTATCTTGGGGGAGAGGGCTCGAAACGGAGGCTTGTGATGCAGGAGGATCCTACATCGGCGCCAGATCTCTCCAGGCCATCTGGCTGCGTCATGCACTTCTGTGATCAAGCTTGCATGCGATGTGCACCGACTTGTCTGAAGGCAGAATCGAGCTACCACCGAGCTGAGCGGCGGTGCGCAGCCCGGCTGAGGACCCCTGCCGGACAGGTGATGGGCGGCGCTGACCCCAATGCGCAAGCGCACGCTGATGGTGTGGCAGGCGGTGGGGCTGTCAACGTCACTTGCAACTGCAACAGTAACCCGCCGTCTCTCCTGTCAATGCACAGGTGATGGGCGCAGTGCGCTGGGCGCGGAAGCGCATGCTGATGCTGTGGCAGGCGATTGTGCTGTCGCAGTGGTTCTAAATGATAGCAGATCAGCTGATTTGACCCCTGCTGCACAGGTGATGGGTGCGATGGGCTCGGCGTGCAAGCGCACGCTGATGCTATGGCAGGCCGTGGAGACGTCAGCATCATGTGCATCAACTACAGTGACTGCCGTCTTCCCTCTGGACGCACAGGTGATGGGCGCGGTTGGCTCGGCGCGGAAGCGCACGCTGATGCTGTGGCAGGCGGTGGAGCTGTCCCGAGCGGGCGACGCCCCCGACGCCGCGACGCTGGACATCGCGCGGCGAGCGCTGGAGCCGCCGCCCGACCCGCGGGCTGCACCGCCGGCGGAGGCGCTCACCAAAAGGAGGACGCCGCTCGCAAGCGGCGTGCCGCGCCACTGGTCCTTTGTCCGCTGCGGCTGCATCGAGGGTGTGGTCTTAATTGTGAATCTCTCAGGGGGTAGGAACGGCCTCAACTTTGAGAATTACGCAAGCGCCGCGCGCCGCTGGCGAGCGCGTCCCCCGCCACTGGTCCTTCCGCTGCGGCTGCATCGAGGGTGCGTGCATTCTCTGGGTCCTGCCACCGGAAATAACAAGCATCGGGATAAGGAGAGTGGGACGCCGGCGGCAGCCCCTGCGGCTGGTCCTTCCTTCGCTGCGTCTGCATCGAGGCTGCGCGCTTCATGTATAGGAGCATTGAAGCACAGCTCTTTTGAACGTGCAGCATGTTGCAGCATGGGCTCCATGGACAGCCAGGAGGACATGGCAGGTGCAAGGTTGAGGCTTGCATGACGAATGCTGGCACACCGCCATCTGCCTCTGACGCCCTGCCCCACCATGACACCCACAGGCGTGCTGGCGACGGCGATCCTGGCGCAGCAGCACTCGGACGTGTGGGACGCGGCGGCGATGCTGCTGCGGGAGCATGCCTCGGAGCTGCCCGGCCAGCGGCAGGCGTCGCTGCTGGAGACGCTCGCCGCCGCAGCCAGCCTCATGGACGCGCCACAGAAAAACCGGCCCGGCCCTGGGTGAGGCTTTTCAATAAGCTCGTGGCGGCGCAATGTGTTGAGAGGCAACTCACCCTGGACTTGCAAGAATCTGGAGCAGTCAATTTGCACTCGTTTGGCAACGGATTTCAATTGGCGCGGCGTTGTGATTCGCCACGCAGGCCCCCGCCGCTACTGGCGTTCAGACGGCCGCTGCCGCCGCCACCGCACCTGGCACCCCGACCCATCGACTTTAGACTCCGGCCGGCATCTGCTGGTGCGTGCTTCGCCATTTCCATCAAGTAAGATAGTCGTCCTGGGCTGATTCAGCCTTCTGGCAATCATGTCGGTAGTCCTGCACAGACTGTCACCGCTGTTTCACCACTGTTTCACCGCTGTGCCAGCTTTCTGGCATATTCTGGCAGTAGTCCAGCACACACTATTTCACCGCTGTTTCACCACCGCTTCACCGCCGGCCCACTTTCCGGCAAACATGCCAGCATCCCTGCACACACTTTTTCACCAGCAAAACACTGTGTCACCGACGAAACACTGTTTCATAGCTGCCGTTCATCATATGCATGCGCTTGCAACCTGGAGCTGTAACCAGGCGTGCGTGTCTGCACAGGCGTGGCGAAGGCGCCGTTCATCTTCACGCCCTTGTCGCCTCGCCCTGGCGATGTGCACCATGCGCCGTGCATTCTGAGCATGTACACATAGGCAATGTCTTCCCAGTCCTCCTGCGCGCGTGCGCACAGGCGAGGCGAAGGGGCCGTTCATCTTCACGCCCTTCTCGGCGCGGCGGGAGCCGGCGCTGCCGGAGGGTCCTGTGCAGTGGGTAGCCGGGGAGCAGGCGACGGTGGAGGTGGACATCAGCAACCCCACCACCATCCCCATCAAGGTGCCAGGGTTCTGCTATCGAAACGCCGGCCTCGAAATTGAAATCAACACCGACAAGTCGTCATAGACAGTTGATTGACGCTGTTGGCGACGGTGGAGGTAGACATCAGCAACCCTCCCATCATCACCATCAAGGTTTCGCGCTCGTTCCCGGCTTGGCAGCCCCATGACTTCCCCGCGTGAACTTCCCTGCTTTGTGTGCTGGTCACGGCGACGCCGCGCTTTGGCAGATGCACAATGGCGCTCAGGTTCAGGAAGTGACAAGCTCCGAGGCCGACAAGGCACGTTTGGCATCACTTCACGACCTCGTCGAGGTCAGCTGCAAAGGTCAGTCCCAAACGCTAAACCCTGATCCATATGTGCAGGTGGAGCGGCTGACGCTGGAGGCGACGTACGCCGGCGACCCGTCGATGCCGGCGTCGCCGCTGGCGCGCACCATCAGCTCAGGCAGCTCCGCCAGTTTCGGCCGCGGCGGAGCTGGCGCGTCGCCGTGGAAGCCCTCGGCGGTCGCGCTGTGGATGCCGCCCGGCACCAAGCCCACCAAGGTGCGAAAGGGATGTTGACTTCTGGTGGTCACATGGACGAATCTACAGCAATGGCGGCGCCGGCGCGTCAGCAAGGAAGCGCATCAAGTGCGCCACATCGGCTGCCTCCTGGGGATGCCGCACCATCTGTGCGGCACGACAGAACTCCTGGAAGGAAGTGGCTGCATGGGAGCCACCTGACATGGCTTATCAAGGCGCAGACACCAGCCATTGTCAATCAGGAAAAGTCCCACTTGCAGGGGGGCCTCTGTGACACAGTTTTGCGAGTCGGGACACGTAAGCACAGCGCGCTCGTCACTCTCAGCCGCTGAAGTGTGCTGTTTTCGTCCTGCGCACAGGTGTCGCTGCAGGCGGCGCCGCTGCAGCGGGGGCTGTACCACCTCAGCGGCTGCCGCACCACGGTGCTGGCCGTCACCTGGAGCCAGCCCTGGTCGCCCCAGCCGCCGTCGCTGGGTGAGAATCATTGCAGGCCCTCACGTGCACGGCACCAAGCAGCCTCTGTCCAAGCGGCAACTGTAACTCTCAAACTCGGCGCCCAGAAGCCGAAGTGCCCAAGGAGTCATGCTTCCTGCTGCATAGCACAGGCCGGCTGCTGCTTCTGTGGCACAGGCGCAGCGGCCAGAGCCAGGGAGGGAAGGTGGTAGCCACAGCGGGCACATTATGATGATGTTCCATGGCACTTGCAATGACATCCTTGAATCGATACGTGCAGGCCATTTGCTGCACCCGCGGCACGGGCGTGGCAGCCAGAGCCAGGTAGGGGTGGGCGGAAGCGCAGCAGGACACTTGTTGACAAAACTTGGATACGGTTCAAGTGACGTCTCACATTCGTATGCGCAGGCCAGCTGCTGCAACCGCGGCATGGGCGCGGCGGCGCAAGCGCGGAGGAAGTTGGCGGCTCCGCAGCGGCGCGTGTCACGGTCGTATCGCCGCTGCCGCTGCTGACCGCGTCCCTGGAGACGCCGGACGTGGTGGTCCTGCCCTCGGAACAGCCGCCGCAGCAGGTGCGTGTTTCACGCCTCAATTTCTCTGAACCTGCAGAGCAGCCGTTCTGACAATTGTAGGGGACACCTGAGGACATACGGCAACACACATGGCTGATTTCAAGTATCGTCTGGGCGTGGCATGGCACATTCACTGTGGGTGGCAGTGATGATTGAGCACGATAAAATTGATAAAATATTGCGCACGATGTATCGCGCGCAATATATCATGCCGAATTTATCGCGTGCAGGACCACTGGATGCAGTTGTGGCTCAGGATTGCCCCAGTCAAACATCAGGGACAGTTTGTGCGCTGCATTGCATTGGCAGTGTACACTGCAGGACTGCTCAAGCTATAAATGCTGCATATATCACACACGACACGACAGCGACAAGTTCGATTCGGCAGTACCCGCCTTGCAGACGACACAGAAGTACTGGACATGACGCGAAGTGCTGGCTTGCAAGACTGCTGAATCCGGAAAAGCTTTGTCTGCAGCTGGGCACAGGCTCCAAGCCTCCGAGCGGCCGCTGCTGACAACTGACCGTGTTGACGTGTTCCATTCAACTGAATGAAATCTGGTCACCTGGGTCGCTCTGAGGTCTCTCTTTCCAGCCGACAATTAGACCACCGTTTGTAATGGATCACCTTGCGGGGGGAGGTGCCGGCATCGTTGGCAGCACGGAGTCAGATGTGAGAATACAGCAGTGCGACTCATTCGTTCTTTCGCAACACAGGGCGGTGCAGCGGCCCCTGCGGCGGCGCGGCCGCGTCGGGAGGACATTTATGCGCCTCCCGTGGGCGTCACGGCGCGCGCAGCGAGGGGGCAGCTGCTCGCGTGGGGCCTGCGCCTGGCCAACCGGGGGCGGCTGCCCGTCACCGGGGCGCTGGCCACCGTGGTGGTGCCAGACATTCCCGGCGCACGGCCCGGGTGCGCTTTGTGTCAACACACTGGGCACGTCGTCGCATTGAGTCAACCAACTCATGAATGTGTAGGTGATGGATTGCGGGAGGCGCTCCTGGGTGTCGGCCCCTCCTCCCTCGCTCTCGAGCCGCATTGTGAGCTCCTGCGGCTTTCTGAATAATTGCTTACTAATTTGCAATCGCCGAGAGCGCGCACTCGTGGCCTCGGCGTCTGACTGCCCTGCGGACTGTCTGACAGGCAGCAGTCCACACCTGCTTTCCAGCGGGCAACTAAAACATGCAGTAGCAGCAGCTCAGCTTGGTGTGTGCGTAGTTGTGTTGCTAGCATGGGGTTGCCACGTGTCTGATGTGGCCGATTGCCCGCACACGCGTCGGCCCAGCAATGCTCTGCCCTGAAGATGCAGTGGCGCTCTCGAGGGGTGCTTGCGCTCCTCCCTGTTATCCTGCCGGTGTCTCAAGACTCGAGCGCAAGAGTGTCTGCATTTCACTGCAGGGCCGGCGCCGCGGCGGGGCTCACAGCGCAGGTGGACGAAGCGGTGCTCAGGGCCGCACTGCCGCTGGCACCTGGGGCCTCTGTTACCGTGCCCATCTTCCTGCACCCCGCTCAGGTGCGCTGAAGGCGCCTCTTTCGGCAAACCTGATGGCAAGGGCTTGTGGCAGGGCTGCCTTACCGCACAGCGCGCCCTGCCCATGCGCACCACTGACACCTGTTGCTTGCATGAGTCTGCCATCTGGCTGCTCTGCTGGCGCCTTGCCTGTGCTGGGCCTTTGCTCTGCTGTCCCTCCGCCTTGCCCGATGCATGAGCTCTCAGGGTATTCACCCTCGTACTCGATTACGACCTGACGGCATGTTCGGAATGCCCTATCAGGTGGCGGCGTACGCAGGCGAGGAGGACCTGCTGCTGGAGGTGAGGGTGGAGTACGTGTGCCAGGGCGCCGCCGCCCGCAACAGCCTCGCCGGCAGCATCCCCGGCAGCCGCGCCGGCAGCGCGCCCGGCAGCCCGGTGCGCCTGAAACATAGTATGCACATGTTTCACAGTTCAAAGAATCCAACTGGCCGTTTGACTTTCTATGTGTATGTTGAGTGTTGGTACCGCCTGATGTCTCGGATGTAGTGCTTGAGGCTCTGGCCCTGGCACTAAGGTAGAATGGCTAAGCGTCAATTACTGATCGCATGGCATGTGAGGCAAATGAGCACTGCGAGCGGCGAATCTTCAAATCCTTGCCCGAGCACTGAAAGATTCGTTCCAACCTTGTGCGCATTTGCCCCTAAACACTACATGCCTCAATATGCCGTGGGCTGCTGGTTATAAAATCGCAGTTCTCACACAGAGACGTCCTCCTGCATCTATTGCCCAATCCTACTGCTAATACTGCTGCCATTCCGATGCGCGAATCAGGCAGGCAACAGCCCGCGCACCGCCGAGGGCGGCGGCGCCGCCCAGCCCCCTGGCCCCAGCAGCCTTCGCGACGCCGGCGGCGGCGCGTCTTCAGCGGCATCCGCCGACGCCATCGCTCAGCAGAGCCCTTCTTCCGCCCAGCAGAGCGGCGGCACCGGCGGCGGCGGCGGCGTGCAGCAGGGGCCGCCGGACAGCGCTGCCGGCAGCCCGCTGGCGGGCGGCGAGGCGGCGCTGCCGCTGGGGCGCCGCCTGTCGCTGCCCGTGCACCTGCTGCTGCAGCCCTCCGTCCAGGTGAGATTTATTTGTTTATTAGTTTTCAGCTTTGCCCCCAAGCCCAGGTGTGCTGCCGCTTGGGGCGCCGCCTGTCGCTGCCCGTCACTTGCTGCTGCAGCCCTCCGTCCAGGCGCCTGCACGTCCTGGAGAGTCTTCCCATGATTCCATAAAACACCAATGATCATCAGATCATGCTGTGACAACTAAATTCAGGCTCTATGCCACAGAACTTTAGTTTTGAGTTCGGAGGTGGAGAACAGTCGTACCGGGGCTGCTGCCTGGAGAAAACCCACCAAAACTCGGTGAGCCCCAGGACGAAAAGAGGTCCGTGTGTTTGGCAGGTGTCTGCGGTTAACGTGCTGCTGTCGGAGGATGGCGCCGGCAGCGCGGTGGCCGGCGGCGAGCAGCCTAGCGCCGAGGAGCCTGCCGCCGCAGGCCGAGACGGCGCAGCTGACGGCGCTGCCGCGGCTTGGCAGCCCGACAGCAGCTGCGTCCTGGAGGTGGATGCTGTCAGCCGCGTGGATGCGCCCCTGGAGGTACAGACACTTCTTGCCACCTGCGGTGGTGGCAGCTGCGGATGCACGCAAGTGCCGAAGAAGGGTGCCTGGACTGGCATTGACCCACAGTCGCAGATGACAGATGCAAAGCTGGCTATTGTGATGGTAATGGATAAGGTCACTGAAAGCCAGATCTGTTCCAAATACACATGGCGACTGACACTGCATCGACTGCGGCGCCAGGTGTGGGTGGGCCGGCGGCACGCGATCGAGCCGGGCGGCGGCCTCGCGGCCTGGCATGCATGGATGCGCCTCGCCGGCGACCGCGGGGCGCGCCTGCTGCCCCCCAGCCGCCGCGCCTGGGTGCACGAGGCACTGCCGGCAGGAGCGGCTCTGCTCGCCGGCGAGGCAGCAGCGGTGGGCAGCCAGCAGCAGCAGCAGCGGCCAGCGGCGGCAAGGCAGCCCACGGCAGTGGCCGCCGCGGCGGTGTGCGAGCAGATGGTGCTCTACTGGCGCCGTCCCGATGGTGTGTGTTTACATTCAGTGACATAACAGTGCTTCCTGGAGTGTCCCATAGTTCTTGGGAATCTGCGGTACGACGCCTGCGCATCAGACTCTGCCTGCAGCAGAGGTGCACCACCCCTATTCCCACCAACCGCTGTGGCAACCGGACTCTCGAATAGCTGAGAAGTCTTTGCATACTTTTGCAGGTCCCAACGGCGGCAGCGGCAGCAGCGGCGTCGGCGTGGTGCCCATTCCGGCGGAGCTGGTGGCGGCGGCGCTGTCGGAGGGCACGCTCGCGCTGCTGGCGCCGCAGCCGCTGACGCTGCGCCTCAGCCTGCATCCGACAGGCGAGCCAAACTATCCTTTTGCCAGTCAGCGTTCACGCTGTCGTCCTGCCTGCCCAGCAGCATAGCCCTGTCGTGCCCCTGCTCCCATCACGCACCTACAGCTCATATGCCGCAACTCTTCTTTGCGCGAGCCTGCCTGCCCCGGTGTATCGTCTGTGTCAGCGCAAAAGGACCCCCAACTGGAAACGCACAATGCGAGCGTTCGCAGGCGACGGTGACGCAGGCGCGCTGACCTGATTAACCTCGAGTCCCTACGAAACACCGAGCATGAAACTCTCGCACGCGCAGGCGGTGGGGTGGCAGGCGCGCTGGCGACGGTGCAGTGGCAGGCGCGGGGGCAGGCGCCGGACGGGCGGCTGCAGCCGGCGCGCTGGGGCCTCGCCGCCGCCGCGGGGCAGCCTCTGCGCCTGGGCGTGCGCCTTGTCAACCAGGTGAATCGTGAACATGAGACACGCATGAACACCAAGCGATGTGAAGCAATGTAAAACAACATCTAGCATGTCGGTGGCTGCTCTGCTCAGCCACCTGCCCGGATATTGCGCCGTCTGCTCAGAGCTGTGCGCCTCTGAGGGTGGGCACTTACCTCCCTTGCCACAAAAATCATCAGCTGCCCGCTTCGCCAAATCACCGCGATTGACCAAACATTCGTTCGTCTCGGACAGATTCTGTCGCCGGCGGCGGTGGAGGCATCGCTCGGCTGCAGAGACGGTGACGGCGACGGCCGTCAGATTCTGAAGACCTTGGATGCAGTTTGATCTTACCTCATCATCCAAAACCTGCCTCTTTGCAGAGCACGGCGGCGGCGGCGGTGGAGGCATCGCTGGGCTGCGGCGACGGCGAGGCGGAGGTGGCCAGCCCCTCGAATGGCCGCGCTTCGGCCGACTCCAGCCCCAATGTCCTGTGCGCCGGCTCCATGTCAGGTGCCGTTCTGTGGCGTTTTCTCAGAGGATGGTTCTGCATGCGGCCCACGCCTCGTTGGAAGGAGCTGGAATCGCGCCTACAGGGTGCGCTGCTTGATGTGAACTGCATGAGTGCAGTCCGGAGAATGGTCAGGCTCGGATCTGTGTTGCGCGTCGAGACTCTGCTCAAGGACTTTATGCTGTCTCTGCAGGCTTCAGGGTGGCGGCCGAGGGCGGCAGCGGCAGCGGCAGCGCCAGCCTCGGCATCTGCTTCCTGGCGCCAGGGCTCTACCCGCTGCACTTGTATGACGTCAGCGTGGTGCCAGCGAACAACGGCGGCAGCGGCAGCAGGGAACAGACGACCGGCGCTGCAGGCGTTTCCACACACGCCCTGCACGTGCTCGTGCAGTGAGGGCCTTTGATGCCGCATGCATTGGCCATCGAGGCAAACAGGTACCTGAATGTTCGTCGTGTGCCACTACCTAACTCGACCTCGTGATAGCAGCCTGATGGAGGCTGATGCCTAGGGTTGTGTGATGTGTCTGCCCTAGCTCTTGCTAATCAGGTTCGGTTTGCCAATCGCCACAATGTGCTGCTCACGCATCACAGACACTACACCCTTGCATCACGGGCTGCAGCATCTGCCACTCTCACTCACAATGATACATACCATTCTGACGCCACAAAAGTTTTCTGAGTGCCACCTTACACCGGCAGGCGTCGCAGCCTGCTCCGCCATGCAGAAACGTTCGGACCCTCGCAGTTCCAAGCGCTTTTATTGTATACAACGTGTTACCTGTGTGTCTGCCGCCGATGGCGGCGGCAGGACTTGACAAGAAAGACGCTCCTCTCGCGACAGAGGCTTGGCCCGCTGAGTCTCGGCCTCCGCAAAGCGGCGTGTTTCCTCCACGGACCCAGGCCTCCGCGGGCGTGGCCCCCGCAGATGCGGCGGCTCAGGCGGTCACGGCGGCTGTGCTGCTGCGGCCGTTGGTGGCCAGGAACTCGGCTGCAGTCTTCTGAAGGTGTACCAGCGGCGCCTTGCCGCCAAATTCTTTTGGCAGCTCCTATTTTGACAGAAAGGAAAATATTTTTTAGGGTGCTTTTCAGGCGAGAAGCGAAAAGCATATTCAGGCTCAAGGTTTAGGTATTGGCGCTTTGGTGCTGTCCCCATGCCATTGGCTCACGAGTCGCGGTGCAATTTATGTGTCATGGTAGCCCTCTCATTCGTGTCCAAAACCTGGCAAGTGTGCGGTGGACTCGGGCACGGTGGGCAAAGCCGCCACCAACCCGCACATATTTTCGGCTGCGTACAGCCACGAAAAACACGATTCCGCTGCTGCGGGATCGGGTGCGCACCTCGGGGTCGAAGTTGCTACGCAGCTGGGTGGGGTTGCTGGCGTACACGAACTGCACCTTCTTCAGCGTCTCTGCCTCGATGAACGGCGACACACACTTCCACAGGCCCCTGCACGCGCCGAGAGCACATCCAATAAGGCTTGATTGTCGCAGATTGGAAAGATCTCTGTTGAAATCTCTCAGCATATGTCCAGGGCCTGGCGAGGACCTGTGGGAGTCTCGATGTCATGGTCAGGCGGGACGGAGAATGCCAACCAGAAGGGCGCGTCAGGCATGGCCCTTGGTGCAAAATGGAACCGGAATTTTTTTCCGGAATGCGCACCAGAAGACGAAGGGCGCGTCGAACATGAAGAGGACGCCCATGCGCTCCGGGTAGTGGTTGGCCAGCGTGTCAAATACCGACCGCGTGATCGGCACGTCCAGGTTGGAGATGCCCAGGCCTGCGTTTGGTTCAGGCACAGCGCCAATGAGCTCAGCAGAAGCAAAGCGCCTGCTGGCGCAGGGGTTTTGTGATGACAGAGCAGCAGAGCGCCTGACGTACTGGTCTGCATCGCCAAAACCGCGGCGAGCGCCGTGGTCACAGCGCCATCATTTCGTCGTGCAGGTGTAGCAGGTGGACAGGCAACCAGACTGGACGAGTTGCGCACCTCGCAGGTCGAAGATGATGCACAGCTGGCCGTCCGGATTGAGCGAGTATTCCACCTGCACGAGGCACGAAACCACGTCAACAGTTGCCATAAAAGACATTGCTCGGGTGCATGTTGGAAGCAGGGCAGCGTCTGATCTGTCCAGATACGAACGCGGCAGAATTATTTGGAGCCACCCAAGAGGCACGCACACCGTCCGCCGTGCACCTGCTCGCAGGCGCGGTCGAGCGCGTAGCAGATGCAGCGCTTGCACTCGTCCACGTTGCGCTGGCTGACGATGTGGTTGGCGGCTGTCACGACGATGCAGGGCCGCCCCTGCTTGTCCCGCCCTTGCAGGTACACCTTGTCCGCGTCCAGCTCGTTCTGCACCTCCGACTGCATGCAGTCAGAGCCGCAGCTTGGGGGGCCACATGCACATGCCTCTCACGCCGCATATCCCGGAGTTCAAACGGAATGTCTCCACAATCGATTTCTGGCCAAAGGTTTGGGACTGTGGACAGCGGCGGTGGTGGGCTCTGGATGACTAATGACATTTGCATGCAAGGGCTATGCAGAGGCTGGGCTTGTCAACATCGTGAGTCACCATGCTTCACGGCGTCACTGCGGCGGGGCAGCACTCAGCAGGTGCCAGCACAAATGCAGCACAGGCTCATAACAGGCGGCCCCGTCGCATGAAGCTGATCTTGCCACAATTGATTCTGGCAGCATTTAAATGGTCGCACGGTGTGAGCCCCAAGCGACTCGTGGCCGCCAGCATATCAGAAAGCTTGCGCTGCACGCAGCGACTCGTGGCCGCCAGCATATCCAGCAGCGGAATATGTCTGCATCAAGGCTCACCTCGTCGATGCGGCCATTGGGTGCGATCGTGACGCGCCATTTGGCGTGCTCTCGCAGCCTTTTCTCTGCTTTGTCTAGCTGCCAATTGTCTGCCCTGAGCCACCGCCTGAGGCACGCATCATCCAGCTGCTCACCCCCCTGCACAAATCAGAGAGGGTTTCAAATTTCTGTCAGAGCTCCGGAAATGACAGCATGCTAGTGCGGTTCTCGGCATTGCCAGACACAGATGGTAACACAACAGGTGGAGAAATATTGAGCTCTGGGCATTGCAACATGCACGCTCAAGCACCTGCACTAGGTCGCGCTCGACTTGGCCATCAGGCTGTGACAGCCGCTCCTTGAGAGTGGCAATGAGCTGCGTGTGGTGTAGGCTAGGACTGGGCATCCTGTGTACGGTGCGCTATGCGGCGCGGCGCCCGCCTCACTACCGAGAGGCGTGAGCAAGGTCCAGCAGAATCGATTGCAGTGCAAATTCTAGCTGCGCGGTGCCTGGCGGCAAGCTCGAACTGTGGACAATGGTTACGTGACCATCGGACTTTATACCAAGCTGGTAGAATATCACGAGAGTGTTGACTGCATCCTAGGTTTTCGCCGATGGACGGTCATGGAGAGACCCTGATTAAATATCATCCACCACTGAAAGTACACTGGAGAAAGGGGTCAGGATATCAGGGTTTATGTCAAAATTCAAAGTATCAGGAATCTGTAAGCTGATCGTTGCTCCAGTTCCGATCACGGGGGTATCCCACCTCGACGTGTGGCTCCCGCAGTCATTGCGACCAGTTGCAAGGCTGGTGCTGGCCACAGTCGCGATCAGGTCGGTCCCAGGCCCTCGTCTGAACGTCTCCGACCCGTAGGAGCAGGCGGCGGCAGTCCAGAGTCAGGCAAGACCTGGGATGGGGCCGATGTTGATTTATTTGTTGAAACTGCAGCGGGGCGGTGGGGGTCGGTACGACCGGCCGCTCCGAAGTCTCCTCTTTATCGTGTCCACAGCAGCCGTAGATCGGCACTTTTGCTTCTGCCAGGGCCCCGTGGAGCAGCCATGATGACCCAAGTGTCCAGTCGCGGAGTCGGAACGTCCTCCGCTGCCACGGCGAACGGTCACGGAGCAAAGCGTTCGGCCACTCCTCTCGGCGCGGACACGGACCTTGAGGGCCAGCACAAGACCAGGACGAAGGTAAGAGCCTCCACTTGCCCCGAGCCTGCGGTTGCCAGCATGGAACCCAGCCGCAACATTTTCTGCCTCATGCAGCCAAAGCAGCACCTCCTTGGGCGCGAAAAGCGCCCCGAGGCTCCTTTAAAAAACGGTGAATTATTTATAAAGCCGCCTGGCAGGCTGCGCGGCGCGGCCATCCGAAAGCCTCACATTTGCCTGTAGCAATCGCCGGCAGAATATCAGCCGGCAGTCCCACACTCACGACACGATGCAGTGGGGCGCCTGTCTCATATATGACACCATTGCTTCAGATCGACGTGAACACTGTCATTACCTGCCATGCGTGCCCCTGGCGCCGACCTGTTGCTCACCTGCTGTAGCAATCTGTGCTGGTGAAGAGACTTTCACAGCCACAACTGACTGCGAGGTGTGCTGAACTGGACCATATCAGCTCTTGAAGCTGGTGTCTTTGCTGGCGTCAGCTCACCTACTGAAGCTTCATTGGTCCCTGCAGCTGCACTCTCCAATGATGCCGCGCTCCTTCACATTCTTAGCAGCAGCCGAGAATGAGTGTGCCTGCTGAAAGCTTCCCATTGTGAGCATGTCTGCAGAAGCAGTACACGCTGTGGACGCTGCTGCTGGCGTGGCAGTCGCTCGGCGTTGTGTATGGCGACGTCGGTACCTCACCGCTGTATGTCTTTGCGTCCATCTTCACCGAGCCGCCATCACCCAAGGACCTGGTAGGTGATGCGAGTTGCACTGCAATTCGCCATAGTTGCTTTGTATCCCTCAGGTGAAATCGCTGCTGATTCTCATGGTGCGGCACCAGCATCTGCGCAGCAGTATCTTGGCCGCATGCTGGCGATACTGATCATCCTGGACGCTGAACATCCTGGCACATCGCAGGTCGGCGCGACGTCCCTGGTCATTTGGAGCATCACCGCCTTGGTCCTCATCAAGTACTGCCTCGTCGTCCTCCGTGCAGATGACCACGGCCAAGGTGCCAACCTTTTCTCACGCCAGCACTATCGCACTGCGCCATCCGCATCGCGACGTGCTTCCTATGTTCGTGCCAAATGCGGCCGCAGCGACATCGCTGCACAATCGCACCCTTAACAGAGCCACACGAAATCTCGCTATATGACAGAAGTGAACCTTCCTGATCGATCTGCGCAGGTGGCACCTTTGCCCTGTACTCGCAGCTGCGGCGGCAGGGCACGAAGGCTGCGCGCGACGACAAGGCGATCGTGCAGGGCGCCAAGCCCGACTGGCGGCAGCGGCTCATCGAGGGGAAGCTGACCCAGAACATAATGCGCGTCCTCGTCGTTCTGGGTGAGATCCGTTTTGCTTTGACGTGCCATCAAAATGTATATTGCCAACCACAGTTGCGGATCCGTGGTCAGCGTGAATGCTTCTGGACGTTCTGTCAGTGGCTCGGGATCGACATGCAGGACTGCCATGGCGAATCTTGTATGGCGTCACTTACAATGGCGTGACTGCCAAATTGTGCATTCTGGCCACTGCCCCTCTGCTCGAACCGCAGGTGTTGGCGCCATCATGGGTGATGGCGTCCTCACGCCTGTGAGTAGAGTCTTGAAAACCCTTCTACAGGCGCATTAGGATATGATCGCCACGTTTGCATGCCATGCCATCACTATTGTTGTTTTCCTTGCGATGAGGGTGCGCACGTGTCAGCCGAGTCGCCAGATAAGCTTCAGGCGCCGGTCTGAGCCGACTGTGATTTGCTGCAGGCCATCTCGGTCGTCTCCGCGTGTGAGGGCCTGCAAGTCGCGTCGAGCTCCGTCACCCGCAGTGAGTTTTGTTTCTTTCAAACCCAACCCTGCACATGCTCCTGTAGTCCAGTTTTGATTGTACAAGCTCCATGCACAGCAGGTCGAGACGTGATCAGGCACGTGTGGTGCCCCGGACGCGCTGTTTGCTGCAGCACCCAGTTCAGACCGTGATGGCTTTTTCTGTATGCGGAATTGAATAGATGACATCGTCGGCATCTCCTGCGGCATCCTGGTGGCGCTGTTCCTCATCCAGCGCTACGGCACAAGCAAGATCGGCTTCCTGTTCTCCCCCGTCGCCTGCGTGTGGTGAGACCACACAAGGTCCCTTGCCTGAGCTAACGACAGCGCACCGGAATTGTCTAGTGGTGTCCTTCGAGACGAGTCCATGACACGATTGAGCTCACACCCCCTGCAGTTTCATAAACTGTCAGCATGACGGTGCAGGTTCGTCTGCAACTTCGGGATCGGTCTCTATAACATCTTCAAGCACCAGCCCTCCATCTTCCGCGCGCTGTCGCCGCACTACCTGTTCCAGTTCCTGGTGAACAATGGCAAAGTGGGCTGGGAGAGCCTGGCCGGCGTGCTGCTCTGCTTCACGGTGCGTGGAAAATTGACTTGCTGCCTATCTTCGCTGCTGTCAGGCAGCGCAAAGAGTTTTCAGTGTCACATGTGTCGCCGCCTCATGTGCATTGATGGGCGTGTGCTGCCCTCAATCTGCAGGGTACAGAGGCGCTGTTCGCTGACCTGGGTCACTTCAACAGGCACGCCGCTGAGCCTCCCTTTCAGCATGTTCCTCCACAACATCAGATGAATCCGACACATGATATGCCCCCACAGCCTGCCCTGGACTTCTTCCAATCTGTGCACTTGCTCTTTCATCGTCTTGACACACTCATTGATGCGGGGAAAAATTGGCAGTTCATCGCGCTGAGATCTGGGCTCGAGTCTCGCGTCCCCATGCTCAAGCATTATTGTGTCGTTTCGGCAGGCATGCCATCCAGATGGCCTTTATCTGCATGGTATATCCTTCGCTTGTGGTCACATACCTCGGCCAGGCCGCGTATCTGACGGTGGGCAATCACCCCTGTTCCGCTCACTGGCCTGCCATGCTGTTGTGCATGGCTCCCTGGCTCGGCAACGCAAGTGCTCGGCAACGCAAGTGCTCGGCAACGCAAGTGCTCGGCAACGCAAGTGCGTCACGCCCTCGCGCGCGTCTGCCACGGCAGGACAGCCCTGAATTGCCCAAAAATCCTCCTGGTCATGGCGCAGGTGCACCCTGAGAACGTTTCCTCCACCTACTTTAAGGCGCTGCCCGGCTGGTGAGGAGTTTAGGGTCATTGTCAGGAGTAGCAATTGCGCCTGCGCGTTATCTACTCCCACTGGCAGTGATCAAGCTTGCAGCCATGCCTTTTGGCGGAGCGCCGTTGCTGCTGGCCTATCAGGCGACACAGCTTTTTGAGGGGACACCCGATGCCATGCACCTTTGTCATTGAAGCGTGCTCCACAATGCGCAGGACATTCTGGCCAATGTTTGTGGTCGCCACGGCCACGGCCATCGTCGCCTCGCAGGCTCTGGTGAGCGATGTGGTGTGCATTCCGCATCATCTGCAAGCATGCTGTCACCCTCCAACAGACAGACCTGCGTGCTGGCGCAGCAGACTAGATATTCTCTCCACCGGCATGTCAAGCACGAGTTTGTTATCATCTCTCCATGCTGCCGCAGATCTCGGCCACCTTCCAGATCGTCAAGCAGGCCATTGCCCAGGGTTTCTTCCCGCGCTTCAACGTCAAGCACACCAACAAGAAGCACGAGGGCCAGGTGCGCGGCTTTCAGACCGACAGTACCATGCTGTAGTGCATTGCCACTTTGTGGACACGCAGATAGCTGAACGTGTCTGTCCGAAGTATTGTGACAGTCTGACACCAAACTGCAGGTTTATATTGCCGTTGTCAACTACACGCTGATGGTGCTGACCCTCGTAATCGTCGCCACCTTTAAGACGTCGGCCAAGATTGGCCGTGCCTACGGTGCGGATCCATAGACATCGCGTTTGCCTTGCCCTTCCTTGGCCTTTGTAGTCACCTCCCCTCAAAGGGTCGCAATATGCTGCGTCATGTTGGAAACGACAGCATGTTTGCTGCGCACCGCATCTCGGACATCGCAGACTGCGAGGTGCTGCGTGTGGCTGACGTACGATGTGTTTTGCGGCGCAGGAATCGCCGTCATAGCAGATATGGCACTGACTACTCATTTCTTGAGTCTGCTGATGATCGTATGTTGGCGCAAGCACCTCATCTACCCCATCGTTTTCTACGGCATCTTTGCGGCCATCGAGCTGACCTACCTGTCCTCCGCCCTGCGGAAGGTTGGTGACCTGCCTCCTGCTCCCGCCTCATCAATGACGGACTCTGATTTCCATGCCACAGCAGCTTCTGAGGATCTGGCGAGCCCTGCATCAACAGACACCACGTCCCTTGTGAGCGCGAGGCCACAGCCCAAGCTGTAGCTGTCGCATATTTAACCGTTGGGTTTCTGCATCGCAGGTTCCCACCGGCGGCTGGTTCAGCCTCATGATGGCCTGCATCTACGCGTACGTTCGTGTTGAGACTCTGCTAGCTGTAATGATGCATGTGCGCAATTGCCGCCACTGCATGCGTCCGCACCAGCTTGTGAAAGTGCGGTTCTGTGGCCCTCATGCAATGCCTCCTGCTGCACCAGGTACATCATGCTGCTGTGGTACTATGGCAACAGCCGCAAGGGCCGGTGCGTCATCTTAAATCTGACACTTTGCTGTTCAGCTGCATCTTCTGTCCAGAATTGGCTAGTGCAGGCTCCTGCAAGCAGATGCACTCAAGTCAGACGCGTTGCGCAGCTGTGCCATGACTTTCAGGCAACAGATCCACGAGTCACCATGCGCGCCTGCTGTACTCAGCAACTTTCCTCAAGACACTGACGGTATCAACCTGCACAGGTTCTTCGCCTCCACCAAGCGCCAGCTGGCGGACCTGCTCCGCATCCGCCATCCGAAGGTGTGTAATCAACCAACACCCAATTTTTTAAGGTCATGACTTCATCGTCGATTCTTTGGATACCACTTGAGTCCACGATACCAATGCTTGCCCATACAGAAAATAAAATCTGTAACCTGAACGATGTTGTTCCAGGCGGAGGCCATCGCATCAAAGCCGCAGCCGGCGCTCGCCGCCGCCCGCGGCAAGCTGCAGCTGGCGGCGACCGGCGTGCACGTCAAGCGCACGCCCGGGCTGGCCATCTTTTACGACGACTCCATCTACGGCCTGCCGCACGCGCTTGTCGAGCTGGTGAGCTTTCAAGTATATGCCCCTCATCTGTCTCCTCATCTGCTCAGCAGTACACCATGCAGAATCCTCCCTCTATTCATCTATGCGTATAAAGCAGGAAGCGACATGAGCACGCAGCTGTTTTCGATGTAATTGAATGTTGTGTACAAAGGCAGATACTATTAGATATGACAATCTAAGGAAGGTACGCAGCTGTTTAAAACACTTGCCTTGCGGCTGTGTCTCATCCGCCCCGCCTGCCCGCTCAGGTGACGCGGCTGCCGGTGCTGCCGGAGCTGTGCATCTTCCTCACCAACCGCTTCTGCCCCATCCCCGTGGTGCTCGGCAAGGTGCGCGCTGTTTGCACAACTTTGAGCCAGCCAGGGTCTACACCACCAAAGCAAGGCGCGTGCATCGTGCACCACCTGGCACTACATGCACGAAGAATCGTACTATCGAAGATGGGGCAGATTGATGGCGCACACATCATGATCCACATCACCGCACCAGTTTGTTTACTACAGTTGGTCTCAAATCTATCTAGCGTTTGTTGATCCTTTCCCATCCCTAGTCTATCCCACCGTCGACTCATGTGTGGACTGCAGGAGCGCCTCCTGGTGGAGCAGCAGGGGCTGCCGGGCTTCTTTCACGTGGTGGCGCGATACGGCTACAACGAGACCGTGGTGCAGGACGCCACCTTCGTGCAGGTGTGGCACTTGAGTTGCGCATCTCCGTCTTCGCGCCTGCCACCCCTGCGCATACAGCGGCTGGAACACCCCTCTTCTGCCGCCGCCAGTACCACAGCAGCCTGTGCAGTGGAGCACAGTGCGGCACAAGAACTGGTCCAAGATGGCAGAGAGTGCAGATCAAAGGCACCAAAACCGTGTCATCCTGAAGGCAACCGTTGTTTTTGGTGATGCTCTCGCAGGACCTGCTGAAGAGCACGATGGCGCTGCTGGCTCGCACGCTGCGCATCACCATGGTCGAGTCCCAAGTCTTCAAGGTACGTCCCCAGCGAAACAAACAAATGGCATAAACCGTCTTTCACACCTGACGAGATGAGATGGTGTTCAGAAGGTGAGGGCGCCCATGGTCGAGTCCCAGGTCTTAAGGTGCGCCTGCAGCCGAAATACCTCTGATGCTGAGCGTCTCGGTCACATCGCAGCTGGGCAATTTTCAGGCAGCGGGGCACACGACCCGCGCTGTCACGCGAGCGCCGTGTCGCCAGAGTCGTCGCCAGAGGCTCCCAGGGCGCCCCTGCGATTCTGATTGCTGTTCCCTCCTCCATGCCAGCGATGCTGGAAGTGATTCTGAAAGCGGCTGTTTTGGATCGGCAGGCAGAGGCGCTGTCGGACGGCGCGATGGCAATGGCGGACATTGACTCATCAATAGGTTCCCACATAGTGTTTCACACACAATCATTGGTGAAACCCAAAAGACAAATTTCGCAGGCGGAGGCGGCACAGGCGCTGTCGGATGACGCGGCGGCGATGGTGGAGGAGGCGGGGGGCAACCTTTACGGCAAGACGCACAACAGCGTGCTCAACGCCGACAGCTCCGACCCGCTGTCCGTGTCCATGACCGGCATCGACACCGAGATGCGCCGGTGAGTTGAATAAAGTTGAAAACGTAGTTGTGGGCGGCCGCTGAGATGCATTGACTCGAGGCGTTCATCCTTGTGCAATCTGCAAACTGGGCGCAGAGCCTCCTGCACGATGGTTCATGCCGTGACCGCTCCTAGAGCTCCAGAGCGTGCAGCCTCCGGCACTGACTCAACCTTACGGCGGGTTGTTGTTTCGAGCCCTGCAGCGAAAGGTGTCACCAGTCCACTGTCCTCAACGAAGCTGCAAATCTGGAAGCCTTATGTGTCATTCTATCTCACCATCGGCGATTCCCTGCACCGCTGCGGGCACAGGCGCCAGATGCGGCGGCCCGCCATCCTGGCCGCGACAGTCACATCCGCTGGAAGAAGCTGCAGCCCCGGGCACCAGCTTTCCCTTTTTGCTCAGCTGATTTTCCTCACTGCGGGCGCAGGCGCCAAACGCGGCGGCCCACCATCCTGAGCGCCAATGGCCACTTCCCCTGGTGCTCTCGCTTTCCTAATCTCATACGAGCTTACACAGAATGTCCCTTGCATTTGCAGGCGCCAGACGAGGCGGCCCACCATCCTGGCCGCCGACGGCAACATCCGCTGGCCGACGCTGGGCGACATAACGCTGGACGACTCCGCCGTGGCGGCCAAGCCAACGCCGGTCACCTTCCCGCAGGAGATGGCCCGCTTTGCCGACAAGGTGCCAGGGGCCGGAGCATGCCGCACTTATTGCCCAACACTGTTTTCGTTTCGCGGCCAGTTTTAACATCGATCCCAGGAGGGCAGCTCCTGCGTGATGTTCCAAGCTGAAGTGACAGCCAGATCCTAGGAGCACCTAAATGGACCCGTCAACACTCTTTCTGCCGGTATTTGTCAGGTGGCGCGCGTGGTGGGCGCGAGCGACACGCAGATCCCGCTGGTGGCGCGCGCCGGCGACCTGGCGGCGGAGCTGGCGCTCGTCGCCGCCGCGGCGCAGTCCCCCAACGTGTCCTACGTCATTGGCCGCTCCCACATCACGTGCGCGCTCCTTTGTTTTCCTCACACTTACTCTACATCCTTTCCTGTGCGCCCTCTGTCAGCGGCCCGCCACTGCTGCTGCCCTAACAAACTGCCCATCCTGAAGAAACGCGCACCGCCAGGATCGTTTATCTCTGCCGCTGCAGGCTGGGCAAGCCCACCTGGAACCTGGCGAAGACATACGGCTTCGACATCCCCTTCGAGATCTTTGTCACCAACACGTGAGTAGTCGCTGCCTGACAGCAGGCGGCTTTTGACAGACGAGCCTTGATGCAATTGTATTAGCTACTGCTGGCTGACTGGGTAGCTGCGCGCTTGAACAGGGGCGAGGCAGCCCACAAGGCTTTCGGCGTGCCGCCGGACAAGGTGACAGCACTATGGGGTGTCTGCCCAATTTGATCCGGCATTCTATCCAACTGGGAATGATGCACTGTGAGCCTCACATTTCAGCTCCTGGAAACAGCCATCAGCCTGCCCATACATGGTGTGCCACCTTGCCCAATGCTCCATCGCCAATGCTTCGTTATTTGTCTGCCGCCCAGCTGTTGGAGGTGGGCCTGCTCTACACCATCTGAAGTGTTCCCGGCGTCGGAGGAATGCCTTGGCGGCAAAGGTGCTTAGGGCTTCCGCCGGCAGCCAGGCTGGGCCCCATGCATGTAGTGGCTGCGGGCAATGACGTGAAGGCCCCGAAACATTGGGCAATTGCCGCGGCATTTGAGGCGGTGCACACGTGGGGTCACAATTTGACGGCGGTTTCGCCTCAACTGCATGCACTTTTGATTGATTAAAGTACACATGTAGAGGTATATGCGCGAGCTCGGCCGGTGCCCCGGCAAAGTGGGCTGGGACGTGTTCGATCGTGGCATCAGCGGCTGCTGGCTCCTAACAGAGCAGCCTACTCGAGTGGCCAACAGGTCGGCTGGCGGCACTATCGGGACAACACCTTGGGCATCAGATGTTCCGCCGCCTCGATTTTGTGTGTTGAGTTTCCTCGATTTTGTCAATTTGGTACAAAGTCCCCAGCTACCATCTCTTTGCACTGTTCACGGCAACACCAATGCCCACACCACACTCTCTGAAGGTTCTCTATGTCTGGTCCAATGTATCGGTTACATTAGCTCCCCTCGTGCACCTGCAATGACTCACATTCGAACCAGCGATGCCACGCCACCTTGAAGGTCCCTGGCAGTGTCGCTGCGCAGTGCAGATCCTGGCAAGTTCCGGCAATTTTGCTGTTGCATCCACGGCATTCTTGCTGCTGACTGCCAGTTTACGGTGGGCTGCCATGCAAAGATGGCCCCAGCCTGCACCATGCGTGGAGCTGCGGCACCGCCAGACATTCTGCGGCATTGCCCCTGACACCTCCCCCGCTGCCTTGCAAACTTCAGCTGCGGTTTCGCTTCACTGGAGAGGCAGCCTCCCGGCTTGGCCGCGAGCGCAGGTTCTGCGCGCCAACTTCCATGCTGACTCCTCTCGTGCCGACATCGCGTGCCACTTGATCCCCTCAATTCTGGCGGCCCAGGATGTACTCGGCGAGGCCCACCAGCGGCGCCGCCTTTGCGGGGTCGTAGCTCGCCAGCACCGCCTTTGCGTCCGCGATCAGCTCCGCTGCCACTTGCCGCGACTGCAGAAGGAGATGCACGTTCAACGTGTGCGTCATGCTGTCGGCAGGCTGGCCGGATGGCAAAAGTGAGCTGTGTCATCTCAGTCTTGCAGACCAGGCTCTGAGGCGCTGGTGGTGTCGTCGAGCCCATGGTTTCACCCGTCAACAATGTGCGATTCCAATATACTGTGTCAGCAGCGCGCACCTGGTCCAGGCCCAGGATGGAGGGGTAGGTGGTCTTGGAGGAGGCCAGGTCCTTGCCGGCGGTCTTGCCCAGCTGCTCTGTCGTCGCCGTGATGTCCAGGATGTCGTCCACCACCTGCAGACATTGGATACAACGATGGGCAACATTAAAGACTGGAGAGCAACGTTGAAGTGCTGTGTGATTTGTGATGCTGCCAAGCTGGAGGTCTGCTCCGGCGTCTGCGTGATGTCCTAGATGTTGCCAACCACCTGCGACAGGCAGCAATCGAGAATCGAATGGCGGAAATCTAGAACTAAGGGGCAGAAATGGCGCCGTCCAATTGCCATTTTGCGAGCATCTGACGGCGGGCCAACTCCTGTGCTCACCGCCTTGAAAATCGTCGGCACCAGACCTGCCTGCCGCACACGTGAGCGTCGTGATGAACTCCGCTATCACTCGTGCTTGCCATCACGTCCTTGCCGCATGACACAGCCCTTCACCCGATTCCCTTACCCAAGGCGCCGGCGAATCATGTTTGAGGCTTAGTGTCAACCCAACAGACCGGTTTGAGCCCAGTTGCCGACTCACCTGGAAGGCGAGGCCGATGTTGCGGGCGTAGGTGCGCAGGCGCTCGATGTCGTCCTCGCCGGCGCCGCCCAGGATGGCCCCCGACACCACGCTCGCCTCTAGCAACGCCGCCGTCTTGTGCAGGTGGATGTACTGCAGCGTCGACAGCCCCACCTGCAGGCAGAAGGAAGGACGCACAATCACACGAGTCAGCAACCCTGCTCGGTTGTCGCCGAATCTGCCTGTCTGTGACGCCAGCGGTGGTTCGCATCTCTCGACCGGCAGTGCCAAAGCAAGCAAGATGCCGCCAAAAAGCTGGGGCACGCAATGCCTCCTCGTGCCGATACACAGCTTGCCACGCCCCTCGGCGGCCACATGGCTTGGACAACCCTCAACAGGTCAACCCCCACAGTTCTGCCCCGCCTCTGCACCTGCTCCGCCTGGCCCTCGGACTTGATGTCCACAACCTGGCCCGCCACCAGGCCCTCCGCGCCCACCGCCTTGCCCGTCTCCACGATCACCTGGCATGGAAGCGGACAAGGTGTGCTCGACCAGTGTTCGCATGCTTGTGCTGGGGCAACATGTTCATTCCCAACCGTCAGACATCAACGATCTACGCAGTAGAGCCTACTTGCAGGCGGCGCATCATCGACGTATGCATGCAGTCTCAGCCCGCCCTCAAGCTGCTCCCAGGGCTGCCCATGCAACACGTATATCGAGTAAACGCCTCAGGGTGCACTGAAGCGCACCCGCAGCACGCGCGCCGGGTCGACGCCCCGCGTTTCCCGCGCGATGTACTCGAACGACAGGCTGAGCAGCGCGTCTCCTGCCAGCACCGCAATGTCCTCCCCGAATTTCTGCAACGCGACAAACACATGCTGCTTCACACAGAATGTCGGAGTGTTTCCGCCGATGACATTTGGGGCTCAAACGTGCAGGGCGCCATTTCAGATGCAAGCATGGCACAGAGGCTGCATGCTAACACACCATCGCTGCTGCTGATGGCAGTTGACACAAAGCCCGCAGCCCTGCACCCGCTCACAACACCAGCCTTTACATGTGGTACAGTGTTTGTGGCCGGGCACCCTGTGCTTGGTGGGCACGCCGCGCCGCAAGTCATCATTTCTCACCAGCGGCAAGTATCGAACACAGGGACGTTCGGTCCCACCATCAAGGACTGGAGGTTAACTGTATAAGGGGTGGATACCGTGGGCACCTTGTGGTTGGTGGGCACGCCCTGCCGGAAGTCGACATTGTTCATCGATGGCGAGCATTGAGAAGTCGAAACTCTAATCGAACTACTAGACATCTTTCTGTTAAGGCACCTTGTGGTTGGTGGGCACGCCGCGCCGGAAGTCGTCGTTGTCCATGGATGGCAGGTCGTCGTGGATGAGGCTCATGGTGTGGATCATCTCCATCGCGCACGCCGCCGGCATTGCCTGCTCGATGGATCCGCCCACCAGCTCCGCCGCCGCGAGGCACAGCGCCGGCCGCACCCGCTTGCCGCCTGCCAGCAGCGAGTACCTGCGACAGTTGAGCACCCGACATGATCTCAGGGGGTGAGAACGGATCAGATCGCTGAGCTGTGACCACCAGCCCTGCCTCTGCAAGGCACAGCGCCGGCCGAACCCGCTTGCCGCCCGCCTGCAGCGAGAGCTGGCACCAGCAGGAAAACGGCGCGTTCAGGACGTGGGAATGGATCCGCTTGACAGCTCCGCCGCCGCGAGGCACAGCGCCGGCTGCACCCGTTTGCCGCCCGCCAGCAGCGAGTACCTGCGCCGCCGGCGACCCATGCAAGTGAGAATGTGCGATTGGCGATTGGTGGTGCCCCGCAAGCCCGGGCGCCGGCAGTGCTGCCAGCAGCTGACTGTTCAATTTCCATTTGCCATAGTGATGCCTCTGCATGCCGTGTGCCATATGGAAGACGGCACGGCAAGCCGTGTGCAGGCTGCAACTGCACGGCTGCAGGAATGGGGCATGCCCCAAGAGTTGCACACACCGCATGGGCTGGTTGACCGATGTTGCGGCTCTCATCACGCTGTCGCACCAACGACAACTCTTTGCATGGAGCACACGCTCACCGCATGGACTCGTTGACGAGCTCTGGGTACTGCAACGGCACAGACGCGTCCAGCGCCTGATTCACCAGCTTTGCCCGCTGCCCCATGTACTGCTTGAAGTCAAAGTCCGGCTCGGCGCGGCGGCCGGCGCTGGCGCCCGCCGCCTGCTGCTCCGCCACCAGCACGTCGGCAGCGTTGCGCGCCTGCATGCATGCATGCATGCGCCAGGGTCTGCGCCAGCCTAGATGAGTTGCCGAGACGCTGCTTGGCGGGCTGGCACATGATCCTGGGGGCCAACCATCGCACAGGAGGCAGCACGAACATGATGTCCAGAGAATGCCACATAGAGAGCATGCGGCACTGCGGCAGTTGGGCGGAGCAACCACGCGGTGCATGAAGCCAGGGCGCGCGAGACTTCCCGGGAGCCGTCAGAGACAAAGTCGGCTCTGACAACAAGCGCATCAAGCCCTCTCACCTGCAGGTTTCCCCGCGACCGCGCTCTGAGCAACCGCCTCCGCTGCGCCCTGCTCTCGACATGCGCCGCGGATGCTTGTGCCCTGCCGAAGGGTGCAGTGGAACCATGTGGGACGCAGACGTTGTGATCATGCGTGCGTGCATTGGATAGATTGGATAGATGTCAGTTGCGAGCCTGACATCGACCCGCTTCTTAGAGAAGACTGCACTTGACCCATGACTGGCACCATACCTGGCTGGCTGCCCCTGGCTGCATGCTGCCCGCGCGACGTGAAGCCTCTGCTGGAGGCCGCTGAGATGCATGGCTGCCGCCGAGCGCTGCGGCCGCTCGAGAAGGTGCAAGGAACGCCAAGTTCCGGCTGAGTGGCTCACAATTTCGACGCTTTGTTTCGGAGGTTGCCCCAGAAGCCGCCGCGTCCGCTCCCAGGAGCTCGATTGGTTCACGGTTGTCAGCAACAGCTTGTGTGAACTGCAAACACGCTGAATGCGCTCAAAGCGAGGCGATCAGATGCTGTGGATTTGCGATGCAGGAACGTGAGCATGCGCCATGAGCGGGGATCAAGCTTTTATTATGCAGCAATGCGCTCTTGCTGCTGATAGCACAACTCAATTCGACTCATTGCAGTTTGTGTGCCTTGCAAGCTGCACAGCTTGGCCGTAAATGCCCGTCGGCGCGTTGTATCTGAAGCATCCCTTTTCCGGAACGCCCGTGCGACCTCGTTTTGCAAGATCTGCTCTGTCGCAGAGCAGCATTCAACGCTCCAAATTGTGTTGGATAATCTGCTGCATGGCGCACCCTACCGGCGGGTCGTACTCCATATGGGCCATGCCGAAAGGTCAGCGGCATGGGCCGCATGCGCCATCAGATCATGCCCACGGCACATGCGGCATCTTCCTGCAAAGCAGCAATCCAATGGTTCCAATTGGGCTTGCAGGTGCACTGGCTGAAAGGCTGCAGCAGGACATCGACCGCCTGGCGACGGAGCATGCCGCGCCAAGCTTCCAGCCGCATGTGACGCTGCTCGGCGGCACAGAGCAGACTGAAGAAGACGCATTGCGCATCGCTGCCGACTTAGCGCATGCGGTGCCGGTGAGTATCCTGTCATCGTATTATCGACTGGAATAAACCCGCAGCCAGCGCGCCCCATCATGACCAACAGACAATTGACGGGCAAGCGCCGCATGGCTGCAGGCGTACAGGATCGAGTTTGACGACGTGTCATACGGCTCTATATTCCACCAGGTGCGATGCGACAGCGTTCGCACAGCCGGAGTTTCACTGGCTGTCCCGCTGGCAGTTGTATTGGACGTTGAGGCCTTTCTCATGTGCTGCAGCTTGCTTCTCTGAAAGCTTGACGTGGCATCCTCACCCCTGACATGGGTCTGCTGCATGTTTCACAGTGCGTATACATCCGCTGCAAGAAGTTGGACGCCACATTGCAAGCTGCGCGGCAATCACGGCAGGCATTCGGACAGGACGTTGACGCTCATTACATGCCGCACCTGTCTCTGCTGTACTCAGACATCGCCCAAGAAACAAGGTGACTTTAGCTGCAGATGCACGTCTGGTGTTATAATGATTTGAGTCGCACAGTTGGAGTGGTTGCCGGCAGGGTGCCCTACACAAGTTCGGCGTGCATCTTGCAGGGCTGAGGTCGCGTCGCGGGAGCAGCAGCGGCTGTTTGGCAGTAAAGCTCTGCCGGCAGAATACATTGAAGTTGACAGCATCAGTCTGTGGTACACGATCGGGGACGACAAGAGCCTGAAGTCCTGGCGGCTAGTAAAGGAATTTGATTTGGATGGAGGATCGTAGAGCAGTTGGGGGCGCTTCTTTATTTCGCCTGTTCGTCTCCCATTCGTGCAAACCAGAGCATCAAGTACCTACGGCACGATATTTCCTTGAAGCACTCACAACTCTCAATCAATCGTGGCTGGCAAACCCCAGCCGGCTGCCTATCATCTAAAAGTCAGTAATTAATCCTGCACCGCCGCCAGGAAGCACCCGCCCAAATGCGGGGCCCGAGGAGCTGCCATTCCGACTTTTCAGCCGGTGCCATCGCTGCCAGATGGCGAAAGTCCCCCAGCTGCGGCCTGACGAAGGCCTAGGGGCGGGCACGCGCCGCAGAGCCCTGCTCCTTGCCCACCACCACCGCCAGCAGGATTTCCTGCAAGCAGTCGTGGGCGACAGGTCAAGTCGGGCACCGACCAGACACTTCAACCTCACAAGCAGTGCGCAGCCCGCTTGCAAACACAAAGGCGGCCGTGTTTGGTGCAGTTTCATCAACGAGGCATTGCTTCCTCCCCCGATGTTTACTGCGCCTTTATAACCGCTTCAGCAGTTCATGCAAACCCACCTGCGGCTCCCAGGCGACGCTAAGCTCGTCACACACGGAGCGCGAGGGTGGGATGATGTACATCGTGCGCGGCTGCCGTCCCGCGGCCGCCGGGCCCAGCTCCACCACTCCCGACCGCTGCTTGTCGCTCAGGTACTGCGGCAGGGGCACAGCAAGAAGGTTTTAGGAAATGAGGGATTTGCAGCTTTGGGGGTTGGGGATTAGGGAGGCAGCCGCAGCTCCACCAGCCCCGACTGCTGCTTGTCGCTCAGGTACTTTGATGCGTGGTGCTACACGATCACCACACGTAGTGGCACAGATTGCAGGACAGCTTCACTCCGATGCTTGCTGTGTATCGGGTTTTTGCTGTGAAGAGACAATAGCTGCTGGAGCGCCAGGTCGACCAGGGCATCTGGCACCGGAGGAATGCGTTGTGCTACGGGTGGGATATGCAATCCCTGTGTGCGGTGCTTATGGCAACAGGGCAACGCAGTATAGCAGGGGAACGCAACAGGAGAAGAGGCGTCGCAGCAGGAGAACGAAGGGATCTGCACCTGCATGAAGCGCACAAAGGCGTGGCGGTCGGCGGCATCGCCGCTGGCGGCCAGCCGCCGCACTGCTCGGTCGCCCTCCGCCACCGCCGGCAGCTTCTGGGTCATAAGCAGCGCGGTGGGGATGCGGCTCTTGACCTCCAGCAGCGGCGGCCAGCCGGCCGGCTCGGCGGCCGGACTGCCGGACGGCGCGGCCGTTGGCGACGCGTCTATGCACTCCACCTGCATATGGCAGCGACAATTTGTGCTAGGAATTAGCGCATGCAGCTGCATCGTCTGGCCTATATCATTAAAACCCGCTGATGAGAACAACCACGAGGTTGACGCACAGCTTGAGAACATCAGAGATGCAGCAAAAGGCAGACCTGGCATGGCTGCACGCTCGGACGGCCGAGGCGCCCGCTCCAGGTGGCAGCCGACGTCGCCTCCGCGGACGCCGCCGCCGGCGCTGGCGCTGAAGTGACGGGCTGCGTGGGCGGCTGCGGCAGCCCGGGCAGCGCCGCCTGCGCCGCGGAAATGGGCCCCGGCGGCGGCGGCCCTGCCGGGGAAAGCGGCCCTGCCGGCGGCGGCGGCCCTGCTGGCGGCGGCGGCCCGCCCTCGTCCCAGCCGCGCCGCCGCCTGCTGCCGGCGCCGCCACTCACCCGGCCATTGGCTGCTGTTGGCATTCCACCGGGCGACGCAGTGGGCGTGCTGGTGGCCGAGATCGCGCGCGCCACGCTCATATCGAGCGGCGACTGCGCGGGAGCGACGGCGGTGTCTGGCGGCGGCGGAACACCCTGTAGTAGCGCCACGCGGATGCGGCTGGGGCCGATCGGCGCGCCGTCAAGCGCACGCACTGCGGCTGCCGCGGCGCCGGGCACATGGAAGCTGATCACAGCGCCGCCGCGGGACAGCTGCCATCGCGCCAGCTCCCCGAAGCGGCTGAACGCGTGCAGCAGCTCACGCTCGTGCACAGCGGTGCTAATCTGCACAGTCGGCACATTAAGGCACGTCATTAGCGTGTCGAATACACAGACACACTGACGTGCACCTCAAATATCATGCTAGGCTCTGCCAGACATAATCGAGGGCGCTCCATGCGTTGCTGCTTTTGAGATTAGACTTGAGACACACGCAACCATGGTGCTGTTGCTGTTGATGTGAAGCGAGATTGCAACTTGCCTGGCTGACCACTACGGTGCAGGCAGCGCCGCCGTCCCGCCGCCCGCCTGGCGGCACACCCTCCGCCCGCGCCCGCAGCGCCGCGAGCGCTGCGTCGCCAACGGACGACTCTGCAAACTGCAGCATGAGCCCTGCACGGCAGCGAACAGGGCTGTCATTGCAAGGCAGGCGTTGCAGCTAAAAATTCGGCGCTGAACCCGTGCGCGATGCAGAAAGTTGAGTGTAACGAGTCATGCTCAGGGTGCAACATGCGTTATGCCTAACTATGGCGCCCTCCGGTCTGCCAGCACACCGGCCAGCAGGCAGATGCAAGCAGAGCCTCTGCAACTATTCCCCATTGGACAGGGAACTCGGGAGTTAAGTACACCTGGCCGGGCGCCGCCCACTCGCAGCACGCCGGAGACCTTTGGCAGGTGCGCCGCGTTGAGCGTCGCCATGACGTCAGCCTCGCCGGCGGGGTTGCACACGCCGCCCACCCACACGTGAGCCGGCTGCGGCTCCCACCTGCCGACGCACATGAGCCTCAGTGCTGACGGCGTGAATGGTACGCCTAGTGCAGGACAAAGGCTTGCGATTGCATGTAGCGGGTACAGTTGCAGCTCCTACGGTGTTCATGGAATCACGGCGACGTCGTAATGCTCCAGCAGCGGCTCTTGGCAGCAACTCCTGAAATGGACCGGATGAACCACCTGCCCCTGGCCTTGGAGGCCGCCGCGGCTTCCTCGACACAAAATTGCGCGTCCAGACGTGCGCCGCCCCACGGCGACGCACCACACAGGTGCTCGTACGCCAGCGCTGCCTCCCTGCATCATGATGTATTTCCGTGCTGATTGCAGGAAAGCGGCCTCAGACAGTCGGGTGTCGATGCTTGACAAAACCTAGGGGCAGCAGCCCGGAGCTCGCGTGCTGCGCCTACAGAGCAGGAGTCAACTCTGTGTTCGACTCGAGATCCCTGATTGCGCTGGTAGCCAGGTCGTCGAGCTGCGGGATCCAGGGGACACACCGAGCCGTCTGATGATTGCTGGGATCCAATTTCGCCAAGATGCTGTGTGGATGGCCTCTCACAAAGCTGCGCTGAAGCGGGAGTTGTGTTTGCTCACCCTGTGCAAGGGTGAGCAAACTCTGCGGATGCTTTGAGGCCCTGTGAATTCTCAACAAATTGCTCACCGCATTCCGTGGAAGGCAACGATGGCCTCGTCACAGTGCGCGCTGGGCTGAAACACGATCTTCGCCACGCCGCCGGCGCCAGCGCACTCCTTGTGCAGCGCTGTCTCGCCGAGTTGCCGCGGCAGGCCGCTCAGCCACAGGCACGGCGCCGCGCAGCACAGGGGCCCGCCCGGCCGCATGGCCGCCGTGGCATCCGCCAGGCTGCCCGCTGCTGCTGGCGCCGCCGCTGCTGCTGCGCCGACGACTGCCGCACTAGCGGCTGCAGCACCGCTCGCCGCCGCTGGCGAAGCGGCGGCGGGCGCAGGCGCGGCCGGCGGCGCAGCTGCAGACTGCGCGACGTGCGGCGGCAGCGAGATGGGCGACTCTGCCAGCTGCCCCTCTTCCAGGTCCATGTGGACGTCATCGTCGGAGCCGCCGGCGGCGGCGGCGGCCGTGCCGGCGGCGGCGCCGAGGCCGGCCGCCGGCATTGGCGGCGGCGGCGGCAGCGCGGCGGACAACGACTGCGGCGTGGCGTTCGGCAGGGGCGGCGGCGCGGTCGTTTCCGAGCGCGGCGGCGGCGCCGGCTCTGGCGGCAGCGCAGCGGCGGGCAGTGCTGTTGCCGCAGCTGGCAGCTCCTTCAGCAGCCGGTCCAGCAGCGCAAGCGCCTCCTTTGCCCGGTGCTTCGGAGGGTCTGCCATCAGAAACAGAATTCCTCAGGGCTGACGCGTCAAAGAGCCCACCGCGAGACGCAATCACTTGAGAAGAAACGTCAGCAGTGACAGCATCAGCGCCTCTTGACCATCGAGACTCGCAACTGCGCACACACGTGCACACCAGCACCCAGCTGGCGCACATGGGACGTGGGGCTGCATCACATCATGCACATCCTGACGCACCTGCCCGGAAGGACTTGGCGGTGTTGCGCAGCCAGTGCTGCGTGTCCGTCTGCCCGGACAGCACCTCCGCCGCGAGGCACTGCGCCGCCGCGCCGTTGGTGGCCGCGTGGCCGTTCAGCACGATGCCCGCTGCGCCTGGCGGCTGCGGCGCCGCCAGCAGCTGCTGCAGGAAGTAGCGGCTGCCGTCGCGCGTCTTGCCGTCCTCGGACTTCAGCCCCTGCAGATGAAGGTTATCTGCATAAGATGGACGTGAAATGCGCCGGGCCTCTTCAGCTGTGTCGCTCAGGCTGGTTCCGCCACTGCCAAGATGCAGCCCAGTTCGATCGCCCATCCTTTTGCATGCCCTTCTGCAGGTACAATGCTGCTGCTGCTGCTGCTGCTGCTGCTTTGACGATACGAGCATGGAGCGGTCGTGCTGATGCCGCACAAGCTGTCGTCGTTGACGTTGCCCAACGACCAACGACCAGTTCCCAGTGCCCTCTCCTTGCACAACGTTCCAAGAAATACCTGCAGGCTGGAGGCGAGCACGACGCGCGTGGACGTCCGAAAGGCGGCCTGCAACGACTGCAGCGCGCATGCGGGCTCCGAGGTGCCGCTCCCGGCCGAGGCCGACACCCGCCCATTCGTCTCAGATGACAGCCGTCTGCGCGGACCACAGCGGCGTCAGTACGTGTGCACCCGGCCGATGGATCTCAACACACGTTGTGGAGTCTGATGCTGGTGTGTGCGAGCTGTGTCTGGCTGCTGGCTCGCATTGTCTGGAACGCGCACAGATCGCCTGTACTCAGGACTTGGATATGAACAGAAGATGAAAGATGAACGCGGCTTGCCTGAGCAGCACTTCCGCGACCTTGGCGACGACAGCGCCTCCAGACGACGAGGTGACCTTGCTGGCGGCCTCGCACACCTTTGCCAGGCCGTGCAGCGCCTCCGGCCGCGCCGCCTGTTGAAAGCAAACGCCATCGGAGAATCAAGAGTTCGAACAAATTTTTTTTCGAACAACTTGAATGTGCGAGCAGCACTGATCGTTGCCAGACCTCGGGGGCAAACGTGCAGCCTGCACTTCACTTCAGGCAATCGCTGGAGGGCAGGTGTGTGGTGGGCGACTCCCATGTATCACCTTTGACAGCACCCGCACGCTCTCGGGGTCTTTTGACGTGGAATGAGAAGCAGTGATGGTGATGAGCGCCGTCGCGGCCTGCTCCAGCTTCAGCGGGAACCTGCCGACGAAGCGCGGAATGAGCCTGGCGGCCACCCTCTGTGCACAGGTGCCGCCTGCAGGATTGCAGAGGGTGCAGTCAGGGATGTCTGCCAATGGAGGTCTGGCATGTCAGATACGAGGCATTTGGCGTGCCAACCTGACTTGATTGCGAACAATTTGAAGATATGCAGAACTGTATACAGCATTGCATATGGTCCGAAGATGCTAAAGAGCAGGCTGAACGATGATCAAATTGGTGCATGAACAAACGGGACGGCGGCGCCGAGCGACGTGCAGCAGACTCGGCAATTGAGGCAGGCTCAGGCATGTTGAGCACACCTTTGGCGCCGTCCAGGAGGACATCAAAGGCCGCGGAATCGCCGGCTGCCTCTGCGCCGCTGCTGCTAAGCTGCTCATACGCTGTGTACAGCGCTGAGACTGCCTGCCTGTGGCGCTGGCGCAGCGCCTGCTGGGCCTCGGCAGACAGCTTCTCATGCTGAGTCTTGTGGTCTGCAACGGCTGCCTTCTTCGGGCTGGGTGCTGTGAGGCCGGCTGGAGGCTGTTTTCGCTTGGTCGAGTGATGTTTATCATTGGCGTGGTGCTTCTGTGCAATTGAGGACCCCATGCGGAAGCATGAGGGACCTGCAATCAAGCTGATCAGCCGCACAGGAATCAGTCAGCGACAGAGACTTCGCAGAACGTCCCCTCGTAGAGACAACAAACCGGCTTGATGGCAGCAAATTGCAACCAGTGCTGGAGTCAGCAGCGCGGCGTGGAGAGGAGTGTAGTATCGTCGATGAGATGGCGCCTTATTTGGGCCTTTGGGGTGCGCTTCACACCAATGTTTGTGGACAGTCTGCTGCAGGCTTCAGCACTCACTCGATTTCACGAGTCGAGCGATTTTAGGTTTTTCGTAGTGATGAAGAAAACTAATGCCATTGAATTGCGTGCGTTCATTGTCCGATCGATTGCTGATTGCGATAACATGGCAGCGTCAACGTTCCTGTCGGGCTCTGTCGCGCTCGCGCCGGCCGCTCACCGGAGGCGCATCCTCCCCTTCAGCACCAGTGCATGCAGAGCCACAAGGACGATCGCATGCGCTTCGGCTGGCCAGAAGGACACGGGGTGAGTATCACGGAGTATCAGCTATCAAGCTGTCGCAGGTGATCCGGTCGAACACCGGCACTCACCCTCATGCAGCACTCACGAACGATGGCGCAAGGTGCACCCACAGCGGAATCAGAAAAACCGTTCGAGACTTGTGTACAATCCTGCGGAGCGCTGGCGTCAACAAGTGATGCCGAAAACGATCGCCTGAACGATCGCCTGAACTATCGCAGCCGCCGTGAGATCCTACTGAAGAGCGTCAATGTTGGCGTCCTGGCATCGCTGTTTAGCTTTGGCGCCGTCGAGCGCCCAAAGGACCTAGGCGTCCAGGTGGTTTAAGATGCGGCATCCTGTCTTGCATTTCATTCACCCAGCTTTCTACTCCAAAGTCACCTGCAATCATTGAAAGGAGTCCAGTTTCCTTTCGACATGACGTCCTGTTGGTTTGACCGTGCGGCATCACGCATGCAGGACTACACTGCTCAGGGTGGTGGCAAGACACTGGGATTATGCCCCAAATCCCCCAACTGCATCAGCACGGCGGGACTCGACGACGACGCCCACTACGTTCCAGCGTGGACATGTGAGATGGATTTCCTGCTGTTGCGTTGCGGGAACAACGCTCTGCATCCGCTCTGCGTCCGCGAGTGACAGCCATGCATTCCTGCTCCTGAACCGTTGTGACAATCCGGGATGATGTGTCCAACAGCTGTGGGCACTCTATAGCGGCATCACGGCTGTCTGCACCGCTTGGCTGGAGGTTGACATCCCTTATGAGGTGGCGCAGACAATCCGGAGGAGGGCCGCGGGCGCACCAAGCCCGTTTCACAGGCGGAGGCCGTTGAGGAACTCGTGCAGACGGTACGCCTTCGCCTTCTCGCCGCAGATTCTGGGCTGCTGCAGCACAGGTTGCCTTTGACGCGCAGCATGAGCAGATCCTGGAACGTCGCAGACCTGGGACTCGGTGCTGAGCAGCCGAGATGCTGTGCTTGCACAGCATCCACCTCGTCACTCTGCCCAAGGGCACGGACAGCAACACGGTGGTGGTGCAGGACATTCGGGCATCGACTTCGGAACGCAATGCAGTAACATGCTGCAGAAACAATTGCACAGCCGCTCGGCCAGTGCAGGCTGCTATTGTGTCACTTGACTATCGATCAAGCTTGTTACGACGCAGGTGTCCAGCATGAAGCCCGACAAGTTCGAGCCGACACTCATCTCGCGGACCAACGACTACGTGTATTTTGAGTTCCAGAGCCCCACATTTGGGTTCATTGACGATGTGCGTCCGCGGCATGCTTTGCATTGTCTGGTGCAACATGGCAAAGCTGTAGTGTCATGGCATGTTGCTAGCCAATGCACATGTCGTGGCATCTTGACGGCACTCGCACCAGGCTGTGTGCAATCCGCGCACCGCCTGCATGTCCACCTGAGCGTTGCCCTTCACTCTTGCCAAGCTTCTGCCTTCAAGCTTCTGCCCTCAAGCCAAGCTTCTGCCTCCTGCAGGTCGAATTCTTCTTCCCCGGAAAGGACTCGACGGTAGAATACCGCAGCGCCTCACGCATTGGCAAGTCCGACGGCGACATAAATCGCAAGCGCATCAGGTACTGTGGGAAGTGATCTGTCTGAAAAGTGCTGTGGTTCTGACATACTATGTGTACTTTATTTGGCTGATGAACATAGATACTGCAGATGACATAGATACTGAAACATGATACCTGTGGCGCAGGGAAATCAGGAAGTCGCTGCAGAAGCTGGGATGGAAGTCTGTCGGTTTTTAACGAGTGCACCTGAGAAGATGAGTGCATTGGAGAATCGGGGAACGTAGTGCCACGCACCGCTATTTCTTTAACCAGCATTGACGCCATCTCAGGGATCTTCTGGATTGTGCATGATGGCAGGAAACGTCAAGTTTGCCCATCTGCTCAGCGTTTCTTGCATTTCTAGGGCTCTGAACTGTCAAACCACTATTTACAACGAGCCATCGCGTCTCAAATCGTGTAAGACTCTCCGAAATCTGTGTGCCACCCGCTCCGTCAACATATCGAATTGTGCGTTTCTAGGCACGAGCAGCGCGGAAAGACCAACACAAGCTTGCCGCTACCTACTTATTGTTATAGAGCCGTTGAACACCTGCTGTCACGGACAGCCAGATCCGGCAGCCCCTCAGGCCTTGTTCTTCTTGCGGGCAAAGGGGTTGGCGCTGCCAGCGGGCTTGCGCTTGGGAGGCGCCGGTGCCGCCTCCGGCTCCACCAGGTCGATGGCCTCGCGCCGAGTCGGCGCGCTGACCCGCCTGCACGATGTGGCGACACTTCTCAACACCGGACAGTGGGTGCAAGTTGCTGGAAGGGCACTGGTAATGGATATCATGTCAGAGCTTGGACCCTTTCAGGCCAGCGTCTGGGGTCCAAATGATTGGCTGCTGCAGGGAGGCACTGGCTCCGGGCGCATCATCACCAAGGAATCGATTTGGAAAGCAGCAAAGGGTCATTCGGGCGCACTTGCTCGCCGGCGGGCTGGAGCCGGCCGCCTGGGAGGGCGCGGCGCGGCTCGCCGGGCTGAGCGCCGGCGACGCCTGCTCCTCGCGGTCATACTCGTCGGCGTCCATCTGCAGTCATTTGCACGGCACAGGCATTTGCAGAATTTGTAGAGTTGCAGAGTTCTGATCCAGTACACACATTGGCTGCTCGACGCCACTCAAAAGAGAAGCTCGATGTTCGACGCTCGACGTCACCCGCACCTGCTGCGGCGGCGGCGTGTTCGCGGCGGCGTCGGCGTCCATGCGCCACTCCAGCAGCGCGGTGAGCTGCTGCTCCGTCAGAAACTTTTGGTGCTTGGCTTCATTTGACACGCACCCATCGTCAAGATAAACCTGCAACACGCACCTGCTGCAACGGCGGCGCAGCTGCAGCGGCGTCCGCGGCGGCGTCGGCGTCCATGCGCCACTCCAGCAGCGTGGTGAGCTGCTGCTCCAGGGCTGGCTCCCGGAAGTGTGCCGCCAGCTTGCGGGCGCCGTCCACCTTTTCCGTCAGCTGCAGTCCGTGCGCCAGCTCCAGCACCCGCGACGGCCTGCGTTTAGATTTCAAACCAAGCCCCATCAACTGTCATTGCCATGACTGGACATGGGTACGGCGCAGACGGCAGCGCTGCTGTTGGCTTCACAAGCTCTGTGCTGCGTGTCAGATTCGAGCGTCGGCGTGGACACCCCCGCAGCAGGGCCGCGCTGTGAGCGGAAATGTCAACAGTGCACGACTTGATGGCAGAACAGGGAGATGGCGCGCCAGGTGGCGCACCTGGTGGGGTTGCGGCGCAGGGCCTCGATGCAGATCTTGAGCGCGGCGTCGTCCGCCTGCAGCTGCCGCAGTCGCACGCCGTTCTGCAGCTCCGGGACAGCCTCGTCCTCCGCCGCATCCAGCTCCGCCTGCTGCCGCCGCAGCTGCAGAGTGTGCCTGCAGCAGTACATCGTAAGGTCTTAGCGGTGTGCTACACTACATCAGTGTAATATTAGTTCTGCAGCTACGCCAACTGCCGTCACAGTGCGGTGTGTGCCTCCTCCAGTGAAGGTTTGCTCATTGTATCTTTCAGTAGATTGCCAGCAGTTTCAGCACCGACGATCGAGGCGCAGAAGGCAAGCTTGAGTTCAACATCAAGCTCGCCACAGGAGGTCGACGGTGGCGGGGTCCAGTGGGACTGCATTTGTCATGCTGTTCTGACTGCGAATCTATGCGCGTTTGATGAGGTTACCACAGGAGGTCGGCTTCGTGGCGGTCGGTGGCGGGGTCGGTGGCAATGACCGGCATGTCCAGCTCCATGGAGCTCATCACCGGCCTCGGGTTGGGCTGCGGGAAAAGCGACAGCGCATTCAGCACTTTGCTCCATCAGCGAGCTGCATTGTGGAATTGGCATGCCCTTTGCACGACTGTGCAGCACTCTCTCGGTCAGCAGCCTTTGCACACGGTGTCAAACTGGCAGTGGGCCGTGTGGAAGTGGTGACACGCATCCGACAGCCACGAAACCGACGGCAGCAGCCCCCCTGCCCTGCTGCACTGGATGCTGCATTGGATCAGCATCGGCGGCCGGGCGCACCTGCGGCCACGGCTGGTCGCCGCCCTGGCACACGACGCAGATGAGCTGGCGGCCGGCCTCGTCGACGGACACAGGCCAAAAGACCTCGGAGCCCTTGCGCGCCGCAGCCTCCGAGAACAGCTGCACCCACGCGCCGCCAAAGTCGGGCGTGCGCGCCCGCAGCACCCTGCGCCGCCGCCACTACTCAGCTCGGTACGGTCAGGAGTGCAAAGAATGTGTTCGGCCTTGGGTCGAAGATGTTGCCAGAGCGCGGGCTCAGGAGCAGGGTCTTGAGCTTCAAGGTGACACCATTCCATGGCGATGACAACATAATTGGAACGGTAGTTCTGTGATGCAGCGTATGCATCGAAGCTTGTGCAGCAAAGCTTCTGCGGCACAGGTGGCAGCGCCGGCGCACCCGTCGGAGTCCATGACGCACAGCGTGCCCTGGTCGCTGAAGGCGAGCCACGTCAGCGTGGCGCCCGGCGACAGCGGCAGCGCCCCCCGCTGCACCTCCGTCCGGAAAGTCACGTCCCACACTGCGTACTGCAGCGCCTGCGGCAGCAGGCGAGGGATGGCACATGAGCCTCCGCGCATTGCCTTACTCATTGGAGCATGCCCGCCCTCGTGCGCATTGCTGTATCGCATTGACAGCAACCCCACCACGAAACCTGCCCCAGCATTTATTGTCAAGCTGTACTGCAGCAGCCGCTGCCAGCCATCGAGCAGCAAATCGGTGTGTCATTTGCGCAACAACAACTGGTACCTGGTCACGGGCAGCGGAGGGCGCGCCGGCGTGCCACACGACCGCCAGCAGCTGGTCCGCCGCTGCAAGCGCCACCACCTGCCCCTCCAGCGCCAACGAGCCCGTCTGCAGGCCTGCGGCACCCACACAGCATTCTCAGCTTAAAATGTCAGAGCTGTCTGGCTCAGTATTGACTTTAGACACGGCAGCGGGCAGCAGGCGCCACCACCTGCCACTATAGCACCGCTGAGCAAATCTACAGGTGGTGGCGCCGGCAATGCATCTCGCTTTGGAACGGGGATCTCCTGTGACAGCAGACCTCTGCAGCCCTCTGGCACCCACAATGTTGTGCAAGTGTCGTTGCTGGAGCTCCAGAACATCCAACAGCGACAGCAAGCAGCAGCAGCAGTATCCCCCTTCCTATATACAGACTGGCTCAATCCCCCTGGATATGACGGCAGCAGGCGGAATGGGCACCTGACAGGGCGAACAGGCGCAGCACGCGGGCGGACGTCGCGGCGGCGGCAAACTGCCGGCCGGCCGCCAGCGCCACTACATCCTCCCCGGCCGGCAGCTCCAGCGTCCACATGTTGCGCTCGACATCGTCCAAAGGCCGCCAGTGCAGCGTGGACTCAGCATGCTGGCTCGACCGGCTGCCCAGGAAGATGCCCTGTGTTGTACATCTACGGTGGGTCGTCAGCAACTAGCGGCCAGGTGCGAGCAGGCTGGCAGTCCTTTGCCAGTACGGAGCCTTGAGTCTAGGACAGCTTTGTGCTCATTCGCAGCACACTTGGCAGCACGGGCCTGTGGTCGGACACAGAGGGCTGCCAGAGGCCAGAATTTCGCCGAGCGTTGACAATGACCTGCAGTTGTTATATTCACTGCAGGGCGGCACCGACAGGACAAAAGACACCTCGTCTGCGAGGGCATCAAGGGAGAAACAAACGACAGGAGAGGAGCTGCCTTCGGAACCTTTTTGTTTGACCTTCAAACGGTGTTTAAGTACAAAGATTGGACATGCACCTTGTGCGCGAGAGCGCCGAGGGAGAAGCCGAAGAAGTCGAAGAGGTCGCACAGATTGATTTGGAATTGAACTGACAAACATAGTGAAACTACAAAAAATTAGTGCACCTTGTGGGCGAGGGCGCCGAGGGAGAAGCCGAAGAAGTCGGAGAGGTGTGGCACGCGCTTGCGGGCGTGCAGGTTGTGGAACACCGTCTCGATCACGCGGTAGTCCTCGCTCTCGCCGCGGCTGGTGATGCAGCCCTCAGAATTGTACGCCAGGAAGTGCCGCCGCGCGCCCTCCGCTGGCGCAAACCGATCGGGGTATGTTCAACTCACTGACGTTGTGAGCCTCTTAAACCACTGCCAGCTGGCCAGCTGGAATGGTCACTGCTGTGCAGTGCTTATGCAACGACTGCTCATGTGGCGCCACGCCCTTGAGCATCTTGAGCATCACTCGCACCTCGAGGTGTGGCGCCGGGCTGGATGGGCGGCTGCAGACGGTGCCGCGGCGCGACCTCTCGCACCACAACCTGCGCCACATAGGCCAATCGCATAGCTGGATATTGCACCCAGTCATTCGAAGCCTGTTCTCGATGGGATCTCTATCAGCTGTCATGTAATTTTCAGGTCGCTGTGCAAAGTCACCTGCGAGTCTGCCGGCAGCGCCGGCGCTTCCTCCTCCTCCCGCACGACGAAAACAGTCCACGCACAACGAGAATTTGCAAGCTGCATTCGAAATTAGCTTGGATTAGGAAATCACCTGCGGCTCCGCGGGCCTCGGGGGTGGCGCCTCCTCCTCCCGCACGATGAAGCTGTCCATGCCGCCCTCCGACTCGGCGCCGCCCTCGCCGCCATCGGCTCCGCTCGCCGCCGGGCTGGCGCCTACAGCACATACGGTTGCCTACTTGGTATCCATGTTCTGTCATGACGTGAGGAACGCAGATATCGCGAATGTAGTCACGCAGTAGGAGCGCAGAAGTCATGATGTGTGTGTTTGGGCAAGTTCCTAATCTACATGAGCATGGTGACAGGCGTTGACAGTGCTTAAACAGGATTGCAGCGCATTGCGGGCTGCATCGCGCCTGGCTGCGGGACGGTGGCAGCTTGCACGTCCGGATCGACAGCGGGGCCTGTGCGGTCTGCAGGCACCGGCTCTGCCCACACTGCCACATCGCCGGCCTCATCCTGTCAAGTGCACATGCAGCCTTAAAGTGTGGCGCAGGCGACTGATGTTGTGCATGCGACCGTTGCCTCGCCTTTAAGGCCATGCAGCGAGCATGCTGGATGTGCAACCATGTCAATTATACGTGGGATAGTGGGAGGTATGGGATGCATGCTGGCACTTTCACACAGTGTTGTCCTGTGCTCCCTGTCACCTGAAGCGCGAGGGCGTTGGAGGTGGGGTGCCAGCAGGCGGCAGCGACGGGCGTCTCGCACTGGCGCTTCGAGATGCACGCCTTGCCCTCGTCGGCCCACACCGCCACCAGCCCGTCTGTGCCCGCTGTCACAATGTACAGGCCTGCGCAGGCACAGGCAGCAGCCGCAGTCACAGGAGCGTCCGCACACCTTTCAACTTGAGCTGTCTCGATCAAGCACTGGTGCACAGCAAACCAATATTTCTAGCCTGAGGCGAACGCAAGAGCCGCGGTCCTGAACAGCCCTGGCAAGTGAGCAGCACCACAGCATTGTTCCCGACCTCTCGATGCGGCAGGCAGCAGAGTTTGCAAGCGCCGCGACAGGTGCGGCGGGGACGCAGCGCCGACAGCAGAGTATTTCGGCGCCAGGAAGCCTCGCCGTTAGGGGAGAAAGCGGCCAGGTTGACGGGCCCCTTGTGCTGCCCGGCCAGGCTGAAGCGCGGCTCCCAATTGAGGCGCTCCAGGGCCTCTACCTCGCCATCGCTGCCCGGTACCGCCAGCAGGCTGCCGTCCGGGTGCCAGCCAATCACCGGGTGCCGCCCGGTGGCGGCGTCGGACTGCAGCGGAGCCAGTTTTACGATGTGAGGCAGACGCTTCGGAGCTGCAAATGCTGATGTGCTCTGAGCACTGGGCCATCTCGGTTGCATGATGTGCCATTCGGACGGTCTCTTTCCAGCGCACTGTCATCTCCAGTTCCACATCTGCATGCTGGCGACGCTCGTCAAGGCTGCAAGCAGGCGGAAAACAAGGGCACCTTGGGGGCTCGACGGTGGGCGGCGCAGGCACGCCGGGTGTCCAGATCCCACAGCTGCACAGCGCCACTGGCCAGCACCGCCGCCAGGAATTTGCCGCCATCCGGGTCGTACGCCAAGCTCACCACCACCTCGTCCGCCAGCAGCTTCTTGACGACCTATAGGGAACCGGGTACATCTGAGAGTACGAGTGGAGGATGTGGCGTCAGGTTCGTACGTCAGGCTCACAACCGCCTTGTCCGCCAGCAGCTTCTTGACGACCTGTTGCAAAAGGGGCAGCTTTGTTTGTTGCGTATGTAGGGAGCGTCGGCATAATACTGGCAGACCGTGCAGCATCAGTGCTGCGAGGCATCAGTGCTTACAGACATCTGCCCAACCACCTGGGCAGATGTCTACATCCCCAGGAACCGTGTAGGCTGCTCATTCAAAGCCCTGCACTGCATCTGAGGTGCGCACCCGCTGGTCGGCGACCTGGATAATTTTGATGGTACCGTCAGCACACGCCGCCGCCAGCATCTCGCCGTCCTGGTGGTACGCCACGGCTCCCGCCGGCAGGTCGAAGCGCGTCAGGTTGTTCTCAAACTCGCTGTCCGGCACCTTGTGCACCTGTTGCGCATGGCAGGAAGGCGTCACGTGAGTGTGCTCCATGGCAGGCGATCCGTGTGATCGATGGCAAGACTGCGATCTAGCACTTGTCACGGATGCGTGGCAGCTGCTGCCATTGCACAGCGACTGCGTGAGCGCCACGCATGGTCCATTGTCTGACGAGGAGCATCATGTCAGACGCAGCTGACAAAACAAATGCTGCGATTGAGAAATTTGAATCAGAACGAGACAGTTGGCTGTGGAGGTTAAGGCGCGCCTTAATGAACTGGTCCTGGCCGCCAGTCGCGACCTGACCGCCGGCGGGACTTGCGGCGATGCTCAGCAGTGGCGAGTTGCTGTCGGGGCCGCCCGCCGCATGCGACGTCTGCACTCCAGCCGTGGCGGCATCGCGGACGGCCACCTTGCCGTCAGCGCCGCATGTCACTAGGCAAAATCCGCTGTCTGCACGCTTGGCGAAAACCACGCCGCCGGCGCCGCGGCCATGCCCCGCTGTGAACTTGAGCTCCGACTCTGCCATGCTAAGCAGCGGCTTGCGGCTGCGAAGCTGGCTGCCTGGCGACTGCTCTCGAACTGAGCGCCTACTGGACAAGTGCGCTAACCAGCCTGCTGCCAATCTTTCCGCAGCAGCAGAAAGCTAGGGCCTCGTGCGCGACGAGCACAGCATGGAGTGCTTTTCAGCTCAGCTACGGCGCATGAAAGCTGCCATCAGGGCCTGGGCGCTGGCTGCAACGTGGGTGACGCCGGACAGTGAAGTGATCTGCAGGAGTTTCCTTTGCAAACAATGCTCGTGCCCCAAAACTGAATGATCGCCCTCAACGGATCCCTGATACTTCTATCGCACGCGTCTTTGGCGCCGCGCACACGTGCAGGACCGCTTTTGTGCCGATTCAAAGTTCAAACCTCATGATGTTCCGTTCAATGTTTACTGAACTTGCAGTACTTATGAATTATAGCACCTCACTCAGGGTACTCCCCTGCTCGGCCAGAAGTCGATTTGCATATTGGCAGGTTAGCGCCGGCAGTCTTGCAAGACTGACATCAAAACATCATCCGCATTCTTATCAATCGCAGCACCCCTGCGGCTTTGCCACCCATCGACGTGCACACGAGGAGGCCAAATTTCCGGAACGAACGGCAGTTCAGGCTCAGGGATTGCGCACAAGACCGATACATGAATTAAAAGGTACTGGAATGAGCGTTCTTGCAGCAGGCATGGACATGGTCGTTGAGACGTCTGCGCCGGAAGCAATTTCTGCTGTCTCCGCCGAGATCGAGAAGGCCTTTGACGATCGCCCGGGAGGACTGCCACCCCTCATCGACGTGGATGGTAGGTGGATATGATCACCAGCTGAGTGTTTCTGGCTGAGTGCATCAACGCCCAGGCACTGAGGCAAATATGGTCGTGCTCCATGCTGCCTGTGCTGTGCGCAGGCGAGTCGTTTGTGCAGCACCACCGGGTCCGGGCGTTCTGCAATTGGCTGCTTCCGCGATCCCTGATGCTCGGAGTGAGTGGCCATCTGGCTTTGCATGTGCATGTGTTAGATTCATCTTGGCGGGCACCTGCTGCGCAGCGCATGGTTGGTCGAGGGAACTGGCTCACAGCATGCCCAATTACTGAGCACATCCTTGCTTTCAAACTGTTCTTGCATCCTTCTTCGGTCGCTGCGTCACTTGTGTGAACTTTGTGTTTCTGGTACACGCAGACGAATCCCAACTACGGTCAGTACCTCACAGCAGAATGCACAACGAACTGTCCGCTGAGAATGAGGAACAAATGCTGATCTTCCGTGGAAGTCGCTGTTCTCACTGACCCTCGCAAAAGAACCTGCGGCGATGTTGCTGCAGGCTTCCTGCTGTCGCCGCGAGAGCGGCTCACTGCCATCCTGAAACAAGGCATCACTGTGTTCTACGCCCTGCAGGCATGTCCAGCAGTGGTTCCCGCCCTTTTGACGTGTGCTGAGCATTGCCTTGCATCCCACCTGCAGAGCAGCTCTTCTGTCTGCCCGCTGGCCCGCTGTCATGCTTTCATCTGCTCCGCCCCACATCAAGATAGGCTGCTTGCAGTCCGTGCTTCATCGTATCTGCTGTCGCCATGCAGCTGGAGGTGCCGGATCAGGATTCGATGCCAGACGACTATCCCGGCTTTGCGGACGAGCGCCCCTACCGGCCGCTGGCGCTGCAGGTTGCGTCCGAGATGCCGGTGCCGCCGCAGCTGGTCTTCCGCCGCTTTGGCATCCAGGACATGGGCAGACCAACCCACGTGGCAGAGTGAGTCTGTGTGACAGCAGCTGCTGGCCTACTCTGTTGCATGCGTGTAGTGCATGTTTCCCAGCTCTGGGGTGTGCATGCATGCTCGCCTTGGTATTGCATGCCCTGTACTTCTCCTGGCACTATGATATGCCTTGTCAAGCGGGCACTCGGCAAGTACCTTGAGACTGACAGACACTTGTTGCATGCGCAGCGTGCTGCCGGTGGTGGCAGAGCTGCAGAAGCGCATCCGCAGCGGCGAGAAGATCTACCTGCACTGGTAAGCCTCACTCGCTCCTGGGCGACCGGTTCCTGCTTGCATCTTAGTCACACACTCTAGGTTCTCGTCATGCATGCCTGTCAGCACATCACATATAATACGTTCAATCAGCCTTCAAACTCCTGAACTTTCGAGCATGCATGCCTCGCAGCCGCGGCGGTGTCGGCCGCGCAGGCACTGTCGCAGCCTGCCTGCTGGTGTACATGTACGGCGCTGACGCAGACGCGGCGCTGGACAGGGTGCAGCGCGCCTACAACACCCGCGGCGGCGCAGGTGCGCATGCGTGACCGGACCCAGCTTGTCTAGCTTGCAGGTTGTCACCATCTTTGTCGTGGGTTGCATCCGCAGCATGCTGCCCTCTCCTGGCAAAATCGCATGCACGCCTGCTGTACACTTCCATGCTCCACGAATTGGACGAGATTACTGATCAGCTAGCTGTTGGACAAGTTTACTGATCAGCTAGCTGTTGGACACCTGCTGATTGTGTACTCTGGCTCGTGCTCGTATAATCGCGCCCCACTGTTTTTCAGGCTCCAGCCCGGAGACGGACGAGCAGGCAGAGTTTGTGCGGGAGTTTGCGCGGGACCTGGAGGAGGGCAAGCTGACGCGGCAGGATGCGGCGGAGTGAGCAGCGAGATTGCGCGGTTATCGCGTGTCAGGATCTTGCTACTCTAGGAACGGTGCAGCGGCCCTGCTGCGGCGCATCTGATTTTTGGGCGTTCCAAGGCGGACGCTGAGAAAGGGCGGGCAGCTTGGCAAGAGATCTTCTCAGATCACATCAGCTTTTTTGTTACTATGGTATCGCCAGTGCTTGGATTTGGGCTAGGCAGGATGACATAATTTCAGTGTATAGGTAGTTTTGATCGAGAGGGTTTTGATCTGCCGCAAGGCCAGGTGGTACGTGGTTGCGGCAAACAGCTTGTGTGGCGATATATGTCAGGAATCGAGGCCTGATGGCCAGGAACCCAGTGCGTGTCGTGTGTCATATTCGCGTCTCGACCGTGTATCTTGGCACTTGAAACCATCTTGGCGCATGCGTGTGGCACCTGGCACCCTCCGCCACCAGGGGAGTGGATGCACCTTGGTACATTCGAGGGAGGGTAAGTGTTTGAATTCAACCTGCACTCTTGGCTTTCCAGCAGTCAGCAGTATATGTGTTTCACACAGCCATGGGCCTGCTCTGAATCAGCTCAGTGACTGGGGCTCAACGCGCAGTGGCGGCAGCATGCCAGCGAGACGCCTGAACGGCGATGCGTGCATGTTGTGCGGTCTCGCGACGCTCAATCCGGACCAGTGAGTGCATGCACAACAATCAAACAGCAAACACGTCAACATGAACGAGCACGCACGCACTTCTGCATTGCTGGCCACTTCGCACCATATGCTGGTGATTGCTGGTGATTGCAGTGACCAGGTGGAGGACACTCGAACATCTTGCTGGTGATCGCACTGCCGGGTACTTGACGCAAAATGCTGATGATTGCAGTGACCAGATCGAAGAGGCGGACCAGCCGCAGCTGGGCATCAGTTTCGAGGCTCACACCGTGCACCAAGGCTGCGCCACCTGGGCGTCGGACTCGCACATCCGCGTCCTGGCCGATCCCAGAGAGCTGATGAAGCTCACAGGTGACTGCTGGCCAGGTGGCTGACTGCAGCTACAGCACTGGGAGCTGCTGTGGCTTTTCAATATCCATGCGTTCGTCTGGCGAGCCGCCGACCCTTCGCTGCGGTTTCATGCAGGAATGCGAAAGACGTCGGTCTCGGGCGCCCTGAGCCACGCAAAGGCACAGCCTTGCAGTTTCTGCGGGGAGCGCGGCGCCTCAGTTGGCTGCAGCGGCGGCTGCGGCATACACCTGCACATGCCGTGCCTCGGCCGCAGCGGCTGCACCATTCAGCACAGTGAGTCGGCCTTGGCAACCATGCGCCTTGCATGCTTGTCTCAGTGACACGCTATCACACACTGTGTGCAGTCAATGTCAGGGTTTGCAACCCCAGCGATTGCATGTCCAGCGGCGGACTGCCACCAGCCGTGATTCCTGCCGTACCATGAACACGTGGCCACAGATGCAGTCTTCATTTCCGGTTGCTATCTGCGTGCAGACGAGCACCGCGCGACGTGCCCAGAGTGCGCCGCCAGGTGGGCAGCGGAAACGGGCGGGACGCTGCGCAATGACCAGGCGGTGGCCACGCGGTGGGCCGAGGCAGCACAGCCTGCACCCGTCTGGAAGCAGGGGCGGAAGGGGCGCAAGCGGGGGCAGCCGGAGCCGGAGAACGAGGTGCCGGCGGCGCGGCGCGGCGCGGCGCCGCGGCGGCCGCTGGGGCTGGTGGCGTTCAACGGCATCGCCGCCGGGTGCGGCAACAGCATGTGCAGCGCTTGCTCATGGGCGTCACGAGCTGGGCTGCATTCGGCATGCATACTCGGGCTGCATTCGCTCACGCGTGCATGAGAACCTGCGCAAGCTCTGACAGCAGATTATGTTGCATGCTGCAAAGGCCTCAAAAGGAGCCGTTTTATTTGGGAAGCGAGATCACCTTTCACATACAAGCGCCAGCCCCGCAGCTTACAGAACGCTGCAAGAGTGACGAGTGGACCTTTTAAAACATATTGAGATGTCGCAAGTGCTTTTACATCCTGATGCAGCCGGCCTCGGCGGACGGCGGCCAAGAAGAACTACGCGGAGCCGCGCCCCGAGGACGACTCGGACGTCGAGGCATACGGCAGAAAGGGCAACATGGGCGGCGGCGGCGCCGACAGCGACGCCAGCGGCATGTCCGGGGGCGAAATGGAGCTCGATGACGACGATGACGACGACGAGGTACACATCAGCTTCGCTTGTCTATTGGAGTCATGCTGTCCCCAGCATCTCAAGGCATTTGGGGTTGGCTGTCAGGGTGCCAGGCGTCAGATGTGCCGGAGCTGGACATCAGTCACAACTGAGAACTGCCTGCTGGCTGCGCGGCTGCCCGGAGAGTCTCGCAATGCTTTAGAGAGTCTCGCAACGCTGCACTCACGGGCTCGTCGGCGGGGAGAACCGTGAAATTTGTGCCGTCTCTTTCCGCAGCTGGACATCGAGCGGCTGCCGGCGCGGTCGACGCGGCAGGCGCACCCGCGCGCCGCCCGCGGCCGCGGCCGCGCTGCGGTGCGCGACAGCGACTCCGAGGGCGAGGACGCTGAGGAGGGCACGGGCGGCGGCAGGGCCGGGCGCGGCGGCAGGGCCGAGCTGTCGCCCTCGCGCAAGTCGCAACGCAAGCGCGTCAAGGTCGGAGGCAACACTATACAACTTTCTGCCTGAGTTCGTTACCAGCACAGGATGGAGCTCCCGCAGCACGTATGCGCTATGGTAAAGTTCGGCTGAGAAGTTTGCATTCAGACGGGGGCGGACGTGACGATTACAGCCTTTTTTGGCAAGCCAGAGTCTGCAGCCAGACAGTACAGCAGACACTTCCCCATACAGAGGGAAAAGCAGGAGAAATGCTTCTAAAGTCGTGTACCACTGCGCAGACGATTACCTTCGACGAGGAGGTGGCGATCAAGGCGGCGCAGGCGGCAGCAATCGCGGCGGCGGCGAAGGAAGTCAGCCAGAAGGCAGAAAAGGAGCTGCTGTGGGAGGACCAGGCGTGCATGCGCTGCCGGTCCAAGGTACAGGGTTTCCCGCTCCCCTCACGGCCCATGGACTCAGGAACTACGGCCGGAGTTCTGCAGTCCTGGTGCTCTGATGGTCGCTGATCGCACATGTGCTGATGGTCGTTGATGGCTCGTGTGTCTCGAGGAGGGAACCTTTTGCGGCTCTTGACTGTGCCATGCTGCATTTTGCACAGGACGACGACGAGGAGACGGGGCCCATGCTGCTGTGCGATGGCTGCAACAAGGGCACCCACCTCAAGTGCGTCACTCAAGCCATCACTAGTCATCGGCTGTCCCACCAACGTCTGATTGACGGTGCTTAAATTGTTGATCGTGCGGTGCTCATGCCGACTTCGTTGCCAGCAAGTGGCAGTCGCATCGTAAAGCTCGTTGTTACGCTGAGCATAAAATTCTGCAGGTGCCTGAACCCGCCGCTGGACGAGGTGCCGGAGGGCGCCTGGCACTGCGCTGACTGCGCCTCCCGCATCCTGTGCGAGGTGGGGGCCACTGCGGCAGCGGCGGAGTACCTGCAACGCGCATTAGGATCCTGAGGGAAGGACTCAGGAACATTTAAGATTGCAGATGCACCTGAGGCCGGCTGTGCTGTCGACTCTGAAGGTTTGTGGATACACGCCAACCCTTGGATCCAATGTTGTAGAGTGTTGGGCGGCGCGCAGGTGTGCGCGGTGCCGGCGGTCAAGGGCGCGCCGGGCATGGGCCGCCTCGTCACCTGCGGCGGCGGCTGCGGCGCCCGCTGCCACTCCGTTTGCCTGGCCGAGGTGACCTGCTCCCGTCGCTGGCGGTGCACTGCCCCTGCCGTTTCCATAACGTAGCGCAATGCTGCATGCCCGAAGACCGCCACAGCGTGGACTTCCTGCTATCTTGTCGACGCATCTCCTTCTTCAAGACGTATCAATCATGAAACCTGTGTGAACTGCGCAAGTCACGAGGCATGAGACTGGATCTCAGTGTCTGGCTGATGCATCCCACCTCCACACGCGCAGGAGGAGCGGCAGTGCCCGCTGTGCGTGCGCGGCTTCACGGCCGTCAAGTCCATCCTGGGCAGCCGCGAGTCGCGCACCAGCCAGGCCGAGCTGGAGTATTACGTCCGCTGGTCCGGCCGTCCGTTCCGCGATGCCTGCTGGGTGCGCCTTATCTTGACATTTCACAGAGCTGCAGCCGATGCGGTCGGCTTCATCAAGCGATGACATCCCGCAGTGCACCAGTGGCACCCTGGTGGCACTTGCTTACAGACATGCATCTGCCAGTATGGTTTCCTCCAGTGCGAGGTAGCTTTCTTATCCCAGGCAGAGGGAAGTTGCATTCGCACTGTGCAGGTGGGCGCGACGGCGGTGCGGCGCATGACGCCCAACACGGTACACGCCTTCCACAGGAAGCACCGCGGCTCGCGCTGCGTGGATCCCGAGGTGCAGCAGTCCTGGTCCGAGGTGAGCTGCATGCTCAACATCGGATTCCTTGGCGCTCCAACTGCAGATGAAAGCCAGATGGAGTCTCACCCAGTCGCCACCTGAAAAGCACATGGTGGCGTCTGTACCGGCACATGTACAGGCTGCTGCAAACACTGGATAGAGCACTTTCGGCAGGCATCACTCGTGAGGTGCACACGTGAGGTTGAAACAACGCTCTCTAAAACAAAACAAGAAACGAACGATACGAATATTGCCTGGCGCAGGTGGGCCGGATGGTGGCGGTGCGCCACAGCGGTGAGGACGTGCTGGTCAAGTGGAAGGGCCTCGACTATGGCGAGTGAGTGGTGCAGCACACTTCTTTTCCCTCTTCTAAGGCCTCTGTTAAGGCCCGCTGTGCCAGGGAGCAGCGCATGTCGATTGGACTGGGTTTGTTCTGGGTTGTGGGCAAGTTATTCGGGCACTGAAGTTGCAAAGGAGCGCTGCAGGCGATAGATGCTGACGGTCGGCACACGCCACCAGGGCTACATGCTTCTCAATGACGCTGCGAAAGGACATTGCAGAGCATGTGTGAAACGCACTGCAGGTGCACCTGGGAGGCGGCAGACACGGTCGACGCGAAGCATGTCAAGGACTACGAGCGGCGCCTAGAGCTGCGTGTGGGCGGCAAAGCCCGCGCGCGGGCGCTCAAGCTGCCGCTGGCGCTACCAAACTACGTGCCGCCCGGCATGGAGCTGAAAGACTACCAGCATGAGGGTGCGCCATGCAGCCACCTGCACTTGCACATGTGTTGTTTCTGCAGTTCAGCTGACGCAGCTACATGTATCACATGATTGCTTGAGAAGAACAGCGACGGCAGTGGGTCTGTCAGGTCCGTCTGGTCTTGCACCCGGCACGGCTGTGGCCTCAATTTGTCTTCTTTGTCTCTGCGAATTTTAGCAGATGGTTTGATGACCAGAGTAACTTCATCCAAAGGGCATCCAATGACTGTGGCACAGGCGTCAACTGGATGCTGGGCAAGCTGCAGGAGCGCCAAAACGTCATTCTGGGCGACGAGATGGGGCTCGGCAAAACCATCCAGGTGCGTGCCAAGTGCGTTGTGAAATCTTGCTGCTGCTCTTGTGATATCAGCATATGCCAGGGCTTGGGTGATGAATGACATGCACAATGTGTGCGTCTTCCGTCGTCATCGAAACCCTGAAGCATATGCAGGAATCTACCCTCCTGCCGCCGTGTGGGCATTGACAACCTGGCGCTCAGGCAGCCCGAAACTGGACATGCTGATCCAAGGGACGAGTCATGCGTCCTCCTGGACGCATGACTCGTCCAGGAGGCATGCCTCATCGCACACTGCTGTTGCTATGTGCACCGCAGGCGGCGATGCTGCTGGCGGCGGCGCGGATGGAGGGCCTGACGAGGGGGCCGGCGCTGGTGGTGGCGCCGCTGTCCACAATAGGCGCCTGGGAGCGGGAGCTGGCCAAGTGGGCGCCCTCCCTTGCAGTGCTGCCCTACATCGGCGGCCAGTCCGCCCGTGAGACCATCCAGCGGTGAGGGCCACCCCCGTTGGTGTGTGGCAAGAGACATATTCGAGATGGTGCGTGCCAAGCGGCAGGGCTGTGTCAGGCTCTAGGCGGCAGGCCTACAGGCAGGCCTGGGATCCGGAAGCCGTTTTGCCGGCATGGCGACCCTGCTATGATAGACACATGTGTCTGAACAGAGTCGAGCCGACTCTCGTGCTGCACAGGTTCGAGATGGCGGCGGATCCGGAGGCGGCGGCGGAGGCGCAGGCGGCCGGGCGCGGCCATGTGCGGCGATTGGACCTGGTGCCCCGCTTCCACGTGCTGCTCACCACCTTTGAGCTCGCCAGCAAGGTGTGCCTTCCACGAGTCCTCGAAATAGTCAACCCAGCCACCTGAAGGGTATTTCCCCTCGCAGGGTGCACAGTTAGGCATGCACTGATGTGAACTGCACGGCATCCGATCATTGTTCACCCCCGAGCATGATTTGGACAGACAGCGACCGACCGCAGCTGTGTGCCAGTAATGCAGGATCACGCAACGCTGCGCACCTTTAACTGGTCGGCCATGATCGTGGACGAGGTGCGATTCTCTCCACACTCACAGTGCTGCGCTGGCAACCGCCTGAACCAGCATGATCAAAGATTCAGACATTTGACGCGTCCAGCGCTCCAGACATCGACCCTCGATTCACATGGATGGCAAACCGTGGAGAGTATGCACTTCTGCAGGGTCACCGCCTCAAGTCCGAAACGAGCCTTGTGGCGAAGACGCTGTCCAACTTCTCGGTGAGCGCTGCGGCCTCACGCCATGCCTGCTGCATTGACCACAAAGATAACGTTCATGTAGCGCTCGCATGCCAGTAGGTACTTGCAACAGACAGGCACGCCATTGGCGCAATCACCCCTACAACTTTCCAACCTACAACGTTTTTACTGTTCTGAAAGCGCATTCTCTCACACCCCTCTTCCCCTGCGAGCGCAGGCCGACTGGAGATGCATCATGACGGGCACGCCGCTCCAGAATGAGCTCAACGAGCTCTTCTGTCTGCTGGCGTTCCTGGAGGAGGTGCGCGCGGAGGACATCGCGCGCCTCATCGACGCGACGCCCGACCCAGCCGCTCTCGCACTGGCGACGACAGCCCCTGAGCAAGGTATTCGGACTGCAAAGAAAGCCCTAAAAAAATCCGGAAAAAACCCCTAAGCAAGGTACTGTGTCCATCGCATACTACTTGTTGGCCTTCGTGTTCGCTTTGTATGTTTCTTCCTCGAGGGGCGCCCACCCCTGCTGCCACCGCGAGTTTAATAACAGGTGTGCATTGCCCGCGCGCCGGCGCTGGGCCTCCATTTGGTGCCGTCTTCCCAGCAAGGGGCATTAGGCATGCGAAGTGAGCAGCCGCAGGACCACCAGCAGACGTTTCAGTGACACCTAAAGATGCACCACCAAAGAGACTGAGAAATATGTGGCGGTGTGCTGGGCCTAGATGGTGGGGCGGGTGAGGAGGAGGAGGATGGGCGGGATGAGGCGTCGTACGCACGCAAGCTGCACGCCTTCCTGGCGCCGCGCATGCTGCGCCGCCTCAAGCACAATGTCGCCAGCCTCAGCAAGGAGCTGCCGCCCAAGGTACGGCCGCCAGCTGGTGGTGAAAGTCCAGTTGTTGTGGGGTTGCGATAGTTGATATGCACAGCCAGAGCCAATGGCACATGCCTGGCCGCGGCTTCTGGAAGTACACACTTGCATCTGGGCGTCCTGTGCTGACATGAAATGTCTGTGCGTCAACCCGCAGCTCTGTCGCTCTCTGATTCTGGCGCCAGGGCTCTCCGCAGATCATGTGCAAGGTGGCATGCTGGCTGTGCCCGCTGCAGCGGCAGCTTTGGGTGTGACGAACACCCTCCGTGTTGATCCTTAGCTCCAGCTCTCCAACCTCCTCCATTTTGACACCAGTTTCCAGTGCACACTTTTGCAGATTACGCGCAAGAAGGCGTGGCGGCTGAGCCCGCTGCAGCGGCAGCTGCTGGTCAGGCGCACTTCTTCGACTTTAGGACCTCTGGATTTCCAAACTTGACGGCAGTTTTCTGCTTACGTTTGTTGCAGATCACGCGCAAGGTGGGCTGCCGGCTGAGCCCGCTGCAGCGGCAGCTGTACGTGGACATTCTGGCGCGCAACTTCGAGGCGCTCAACACGCGCGTGACGGGGAGCAATAAAAACAGCCTCAACAACGTGCTCATGAACCTGCGCAAGGCCTGCGACCACCCCTTCCTCTTCGAGGTACGCTCCTGAAAGACTGAGGCCCGAGCTTCGTCTGCATCGACATGCGCTTGGCACAATCGCAATGGCCGGAAGCTATCAGCCGATCGCATGCAGGCATGTGCCCTTACGCAACGTGCGTCGTACCGCATCTGCCGAGCTGCGGGGTAATGATGTGTCTGCATCGGACAATGTATGTACTTGGTCTCGACTGCACTACAGGGCTGAAACAGCTAGCGTATGAAACACCTCACCGAATGGAACACAAGCTGACTTGCACCTGAATTTTCACCACAGGGCCAGGAGCCGGCGGACCTGACGGAGGCAGAGGCCTCGCGCCTGCTGGTCGCCTGCTCCGGCAAGATGGCGATGCTGGCAGCAATGCTGCCGCGGCTGCTGGCGGGCGGCCACCGGGTGCTGGTCTTCGCGCAGCTCAAGGGCGTGCTGACGCTGCTGGAGGACATGCTGCACGATTTTCCGCACGCAGACGCGCTGCCTGAGCGCTTCCGCCGCGCCCGCGGCGCCGCCGGGTGCGATACGTGATACAAGTCGTTTCAACGAGTGTGTAGTGCTGAGGTTCTGTTGCACCACTTCCCTCACGCGGGCGAGCTGCCGGAGCCTCCGTCGCGCCCGCGGCACCGCCGGGTGCGACGAGCCACGCTCTCTGCCGCAATCCTGCCTGCTGGTAGACGGCAGCGTGCGTTGCAGTTGTGCTGGCTTTCGGTCATGGCGTCTTGGTGCTGTCCATGATTTGTCTATGGAAAGGCAGACTCACTCAGTCTGCTGTTGCACACACAGGAGCGGCGGTGCAGCAGAGGCCGAGGGCGACGAGGATGTGTCGCCCTCGTGATAATGTAATGTGATGATGTCTTGGCTAATTCACCACTTCTCCTCTCAATGTAGGTGTCCAGGGAGGGCGGTGCGTCAGATGGAGACAGGGTCGCGGGACCCGTCATCCCCCTATGAAGAACACTATGTCTGTACACTAATTTCCATATTGACTCCAGGGAGGACAGTGCTTCAGAAGAGGACGCGGGGCCCGTCATCCCCTTCTTCCGGCTGGACGGCGACACCCCCATGCAGGAGCGGCAGCGCATGATCGACCTCTATAACGATCCCGGGTGAGAGCATCATATATTTCTTAGATCTCCTCGGGCTTCTTCGGGCCTCTTTTGACAAACTCTCAATCGGGGTTTGCATCATCTCTACTCGTGTCACATTCTATCGTTGTACCCAATCTATTCGGATGCTTGTGTAGCCGATGCTCAGCATCCTGTGTGATGCATTGTGACATTTCATCACGTCGTTCCCACCTGCAGGTGCGAGGTGCCGGTCTTCCTCATGAGCACGCGCGCGGGCGGGCTGGGCATCAACCTGCAGAGCGCCGACACAATCGTCATCCTGTCCTCCGACTTCAACCCCTTCGCCGACCTGCAGGTGACTGGCAGGCACCTGCATTGGGCTGCCGACCTGCAGGTGACTGGCAGGCACCTGCATTTGGCCGCCGACCTGCATTGTTCTGCAAACCACACATCTGCGGCCTAATGAGAAATGGGGACCAGGATATCATTCAGTTGACCCGAACTTGAGCAATGATCATGGTGTGGAAGGATGGAAGTCGCAGGCCCAGTGACGACCCTTAAACCCAGCAAATTCAAGTTGGACTTGTTTGTTGCTGCAGGCGGAGGGGCGGGCTCACCGGCTGGGGCAGAAGCACACGGTGGGCTGCCTCGCCTGAATCTCAACTCGACGGCTGCCATGGCATCCGCCGTTGCGTGATGTTCTGCATGGACAGCTGACGGCAAATCCTGCTGACGGCCGCAATCCTGAATTGTGCTGAACCCCAGATTTCCAAACCCTGAAAACCCACAAAAAAAATTGCGCAGGTGATGGTGTACCAGCTGTACGCGGCGGCGACTGTGGAGGAGCGCATCCTGGCCAACGCCGCCAAGAAGAAGAAGCTGGAAGCAGTAGTGTGCGCGCACCTGGGCAAGGGCGCCGGCTCCGACATGACGCCCGCCGAGCTGCGCGCCTGCCTCACCCACAGTGCGATTGATACTGCCTTTGAGCTAGTTGCCGACTTCAGTCGGAAGTAACAACACGTGAAATGACATGGTGCCCGCCAAGCTGCGCGCCTGCTGCACTTACAGTACGCCTCTCCTCTCAAGCTGCTACTTCATGTCAAATGGCCATTGCGATGTGCTGTGTACTGCCGCCGCCTGCGCCATCAACGAAACTGTTGCGCCGCAGGACACTGGAAGCCTCTGGTCGACATGCGCCTTTTCCTGCAGCGATGTGCCTGGAGGACTTGCTGATGTTCCACGATCCTGCAAGCTTCACACGCTCATCCACACAATTCAACGCACACACACACATACATATACATATGCATCGAAAACCAAAACTCGTGGCCGCGCCTGCGCAACCCGATAGTGGGTACGACGGAGGCCCATTACTTTCCAATACTTTGCAAACCCTAAACCCTATTTTGCAAGGCATTAAATCAGAAATATTCAATTCGCTCTGCAGACGCGGCCAACCTGATGGTGGGCGTGGACGGCGACACCGGCGAGGCGGAGATCATCTCGGAGGCGGACCTGGCGCGGCTGCTGGACCGCACTGAGCTGCAGGAGGGCGACGAGGCCTTCTGCGCCGACGAGCTGCTGGGCGAGGTAAATCCTGATGCAGAATCCTATCAAATTGTGACAACGAAGCTCAGCATGGCGACGAGGCCCTTACTGCGCCGACAAGCTGCTGCCGACAACTGGGGGTGATGTGCTTGACTTTTGTTGAAGTCCTCAAGATTGTTTTGTCATTTGACAAAGCTGCTGTCAGGCGACGAGGCCCTACTGCGCCGACGAGCTGCTGGGCGGGCTGCACCAGCTGCACCTGTCAACATCCTGCATCTCCGCCTGGGCCTGAGTGACGGATCAGCGGGCCTGGGATTGAGGCGGCGGCGCTACAAGAAAACGCACAGTGATCGAGCCTATCATCACAACTGCTGAACTTGTTGAAATTGCGCCAATCTGACGTGCAGGTGGGCGAGGGCAAGCTTAAGGAGCTGGCGGCAGATGTAAATGCAATAATGAACGCACAGGGTCAAAGTCTCTAACTCAGAATGTCTCACAGAATGGTGCTGCGCCGACGTGCAGGTGGGCGAGGGGAAGGTGAAGGAGCTGGCGGCAGAGGCGGCGCAGGCGACGGCGCCCCTCGGCGACGAAGCTGCGAAGTCGTCGCAAGAGGCGGCGACGGCGGCGCGTCACGCGCTGGAGGAGGCGCGCATGCTGCAGCTACTGTCGCAGCGCGCCGCGATGTTGGAGGCGGCCAAGGTGAGAACTTTTGAGAAAAGCTTTCGAGAAAAGTACCGGACCAAAATCATGCGCTGGGGGAGGTGTGCATGCTGCAGCTGCTGTCGCAGCACGCCGCGATGCACGAAGCAGCTAAGATGTGAGGTTTTGATTCGTGTCGTGCTGCTAGCTCCTCAGACATGCTATTTGCTCCTTTCGTCGGGCCGGGTCACGCCAGGCTGCAGGCAATGCTTGCAAATAGTCTGCCGCAATTGACAGCTCGCTGCCGTGCCGCACAGCTGGCCGCGGCCGGGCGCGGCAAGCGGGAGCGGCGACGGGTCAACTACGCGCTGCAGTCGCCTGGGACCGCCGCAAGCAGCGGCCCCTCCGCGTCATCGCCCCCCAGCAGCCCCAGCAGCGGCGGCAGCGGCCGGGGCACGTCGGCGGGCAAAACCGCCACGACGCCCACGGTGCGCCGCCGCCTTGGACTCCGATGCCTGAAACCTAATGACGTTTACAATCGCTTGCGACCAGATGCCGCCAAGATTTCACGTGCTGAAAGTGGCCCGGTGGTGCCGGAGTCGTTGGTTCGGAGATGTCAGCGTTTGCCTCACGGTGCAAGCCAGAGTCCTGCACTAAGGTGTCACGAGTGATCACGCATCTGTTGATCCAATGCTGCAACGCTTGACATGCAATGAAGCTCTACGTCGTAGTACTGCTGTTGTCCTGCTGCTGTCTCAAACATGCCGCCATTGCTGTGCAGAGTGCGGCGCAGCCGGGCGTGCACTCGGAGCTGTCGGATTCAGGCTCGGACTCGGACGCATGGATACGCGAGACGGTGCCGCGGCGCAAGAAGCAAGCCGGCCTGGCGGCGGCAGTCGCCGCGGCCAAGGCGAAGCCCATGCCACCGGTGACGCTGGCCCGCCCCCTGGAGGGCTCGGGCAGGGCGGCTGCTGAGGCAGAGAAGAAGCAGAAGAAGAAGGGGAAGCACAAGACGTCTTCCAAGGATCTCAAGGATCTCAAGACGTCTTCACAGAAGCACAAGACGTCTTCCAAGAGCCACAAGCGGCAGGCCAGGATCGTCCTGATGGCGACTGCCGCAGAGGCGGCGGTGGCGAATGCAGCGGCGGCGGCGGCGGCGGGGCTGCTGGCAGGAGGCTCCGCCTCGCCGAGCGGCTCGCCAAGGTGCACGCTGAAGCCGGGTAGCCAGGGCGGGGTGGGCAAGCACGAGGCGAAGCCGGCGGCGAAGCCGGTGGCGAAGCCGGAGACGGACGGCGTCAAAAGCCCCGCCAACAGCCCCGGCAAGAGCTTGCACAAAAGCCCGCACAAGCGGGTCCAGCCGCCACCGCCGTCGCCACTGGGCGTAGCGGCGCGCGCCTCGCAGGGTGGCAGCGGCCGGCCGAGCAGCGGCGGCGGCAAGTTCAGCCGCGTGAGCTTGTCCCAGAAGGGGAAGGCCACCAGCGACGGGCGGCGCAAGTCAGCGACAGAAGCGGCGGCAAAGTTTGACGCATGGGGATGAGTTTAAGACGCACGGGGTTGTCGTTGCACTAGCTAGGCCAGGTTGCAATGGCGGCGTCTTGTCCATCGACACGAATCTGTCACGGCCAGGTTGTGTTACAGACGCATGACACAGTCAAGATTGGGGCGAGGCAATGACCTACTTATTGACTTGGCGACGCCATGCAGGCCATTGGTTGCAAGGTGGTTTCGCAGCAGGTTGGTTTGCTGTTGCAAGCTGCTGGCTGCATTCTTTAGGCTGCACATTGGACTCTCCAGTTGTCTGGCCATGTATACATGCGGACAGAAACCAGATTACAATTGAAGCAACCAGAAAACATACCTCTTCAATGAGACAGGCAAACTCGAAGCACATTTTTGACAGTGCCGCAGATTCATTGCGGCCCACAACAGCAGCAGCCTGTCTCACGCCAAAACATGATCGCAACTGTTCCGCAGGTCCAAAACCCCGGCAAAAAAATGGTGTGCGGCCCCGCCGTTATGTTGGGCAGGGCAGCTTGTCGTGCAGTCTCACAGGCAGTGGTCCGCGGTGGATGTCTCAGTGTCAGCTGAAAGCTTTTTTTGGAAGAAGGCCTTCTCAGTCGGAGCGGCCCAGGAGTCCGCGCAGCGCCTCCCGCTTACTTTCCAGCTCCTCCAGATCCTTCTGCGCCTGCTGCCGCTTGCGCTCCCGGTTGCTGCGGCCTGCAAGTTGGAAAAATTCGTGTGTTGAGTATGAGATACTTGACTGCAGCTCAACATCGCACGCTGTCACCGCTGGACGAAATGCATGGAATAGTGGTCCCATGAACTACAGGATGAGAAGGTAAAGGGCAGGGCAACGCACTGCGCTTGATGAGGCCGAAGCAGAGAATGCCACCCAGGAGGTAGATCGAGCCGCAGCCCAGCAGCGCCATCGCCGACACAAAGCGATACAGCTCCAGCGATTGATGGAAGTCGCAGTCCTGCGGGGCGGGTTTTGGGGTTTTTCATGGGGTTTCTATTAACCGCGCTCCCGCCACCACGATGCGGCAGGAGTCGTTCGGTACAGACGGACTGTAGTGATCGTTCGGCAGCTCCTGGCAGAGGGGTGTGCGCCGTTGCAAGGGCTGCAAACAGCGCGGCTCGCCAGCAAAACAACCTGCCAGGCATGCAGGAGAATGCGGGCCGCGGAGTCTCAAAGGTGACAACCACTGATCAGGAAGCACAGCGGCCCCACCTTGCCGGAGGGGTCCTTGCAGTCCTTGCCGGCCGGCGACGCCATCTTGAAAGTCAGCAGCGCGATGAACACCTGTGTATATTAGGGTTTTTAGGGTTTAAAAACCCTATATTGAGAAAGGTGCCTCAGGGGAACATCAGGCGGCACAGATGTCCGGCTGGGGGATTCACCCAAGCTCCGAGTGCTGCTGCGGCTGCCGAGCAGTGGCTAGGGAGAAGCCACTGGCCCTGCAACTGCATCCCGCAAGCTGCGAGGCCCATTACAGCGACAGCAAGGCAACGCCCCAGGAGCAAACTCAGTCTGACAGTCTGTTGGCGTTGACAAGTCGTCATGTCATAAACAAAGAGGAAAAGGGGTCCAAGGCGCGCCTGCACGATGGCACGGCCGACCCAGTACTCGGTGAAGCGCACGAGCTGCAGCAGCCGCTCCCACTCGATCTCGATGACCGCCACCAGCAGCGCCCCCAGCAGCCCAAACACCCGCAGCGCCTGGTCCAGCAGCCCCTCCGCATTCTGCATTGGGAGAAGCGATTCGGACGTTGATATGTTGCAGTCCGTTTTCAATCTGTGTAGACTTTCAGCAGCCCAACACCCGCAGCACCTGGTCCAGCAGCCCCTCCGCGTTCTGCGCATCACATCGTGAATTGAATACAATTCACGATGTACCAAACCCTCAAATTGTGGAGTCGCACCGTGATGGGCTGGTAGACGGCGAGCGCCATGCCATAGCTGATCGCGCACAGGATGGCGCACAGCCCCGTGGCCACGTTCAGGAATCTGCGGCAGCGTGCAGGAAGTCAGAGTGAGCCGCTGTCTGGCGGATCACCTGCTGCATGCAAAACGCAAGGCAGCGCCGACGTGTGAAATGCTGTCGGCGGACTGTGTGACTTGACATTACGGCCAATGGCGTTGCATGCAGGGATGGGTCCTTTTCAGTGTGCAAGCGGACACACCTGCAGAAGTAGTCGAAGCAGTCTGGTTTGTGCTGCCGCGGCCGCGCGTGCTGCGGGTCAGGTCCCAGCAGCAGCTCTGCATTGGGCGGCTGGCCGCCATGGCTTGGGCCGGCCCGTCCTTCCTCCATCATTCAGCGCCCCCTCCTGCTCTAATGCGTCTAGAACGCCTGCAGAGAAGGTATTGTGGCCACGGCCAGACTTGACCCCTAACCAACTGAATATTTTGACCCTGCACGAAACCACTTCTGCGACATTCGTTTCTGAGCTCAGAGTGCACAAAGGATATCGACAACAAGATCACGCACTTTGTAGGTGCGTCAGCGGCTCGCGCTGACGTCTGCTCCGGGACGGGATGCACTCTTTGTAATCCCAAGACTTCTGCCCAAGGTCGGACGTCAAGCAGGTGTGTCTGGAGAGTTATCAATCCGCAATTGCTGCTTTGCATATTGCGAAGTTGGGTTTGTTGTTGCGAGCGCACAACGGAGCAAAGTCATTTCACGGAACTGGTTATGTGATGTCGAGTCATCGCTGGTTTTTGCAAGTGCTATTGTAGAAGAAATTCTCTCACTTCTCAATTGCAGTCTTGATACATTTATCACATGACGCTGCAGCTGATTTGAAAGCACGCTGGCCACTGCGCCGTTGGCCGCCGGGCTGGGATTTGCCGAGACCGGGTGCAGCCAACAGGAGCAGCATGGTGGCGGCCTCGGACGCCTTCCCGACGGCGGACGCGCACGCTGCCCAGGAGGACTTTCCCACTGGCGCGCCGGCGGAGGGCGCGGTGGAGTTCGGCTGGGATGACGAGCGCAAGTTGGGCGGCCGCCGCCGCAAGGCGGAAGCCAAGAAAAAGGCCAAGCCCGGCAGCTTTGGTGAGCGTGTGGGCTGTTCTTTCATTTCTTACGAGATTTCACCGGGCCAACACAAGCAGCGCAGGGATTGTTATGGCATGCTACAATTCGCAGCGGGTTGGTCCAGAGCCCACGGCAGTGCGGTTTCCGAGTGCCGCACGTGCCCATACATGCGTTCTGGGCATCAAGACGCATGCCTGAGTCGCCAATGCGTTGCTGGTAAGTTTGTGCTATGGTGCTGCCCCATCCTCGGTAGCAGCGTCTCAAAAATCCATTCGCGTGCGTCACGCTGCGGCCGCAAACAATGTGCCTCCCCCGCAGAGTCGATGGGCTTCACGGTGGACATCCTGCGCGGCATCAAGCGCAAGGGCTACCAGCTGCCGACGCCCATCCAGCGGCGCGCGATGCCGGCGATCCTGGCGGGCGCCGACGTCGTGGGCATGGCGCGCACCGGCAGCGGCAAGACCGCCGCCTTCGTGCTGCCGATGCTGCAGAAGTGAGTGCTGACTCCGCCTGGTGCCTGCCGTCATGTTGCCGTGTCATTATATCATACAAACGGACGTGAACAGCTGGTCAAGTGTGTTGCTACTGCGCTCGCATCATGTCAGCAACGGCCCTGCTGGCTGCTGGCTGTGCACATAGTACTGCATGCCGAGTCAACAGTCTGCAGTGCGTACAAGTTGCAGAGGTCCGCGATGTTGTGATGAGCCCTCACATGCTGGGGCAGCATCCGCAGCGTACGGGGGCGCGTGCCGTGATCCTGGCGCCCACACCATTTCGGTTAGGCGTCAAAAAAATCGCCTGCAACTGAAGTTGAGACACTCGTCCTCGCAAGCTGGGGCTGCACTCGCAGCGCGCAGGCGCGCGTGCCGTGATCTTGGCGCCCACCCGCGCCTCAGAAACACCTCATTTCAAAGCAAGACACAAATCGAAACGTCGGTCTGCAATGTCTGCCGCTTGCAGGCTGGGGCTGCACTCGCAGCGCGCGGGTGCGCGGTCCGTGATCCTGGCGCCCACCCGCGAGCTGGCGCTGCAGACGGCGCGCGTGGTGCGGGACCTGGGCAAGCACGGCGCCCTGAGAGTCGCGACCCTGGTGGGCGGCGACTCCATGGAGGCACAGTTTGCGGAGCTGGCCGGAAACCCGGACGTGATCGTCGCGACGCCCGGGCGGCTGGCCCACCACCTGGCGGAGGTCGCAGGCTTCAGCCTGAAGACCGTGGAGTACGTCGTCTTTGACGAGGCCGACAGGTGGGCGCACAGCTCTGCGCGACAATCCATGTGGAAATGTCGATCTTTTGGTGCGTTGTTGCGCAAAAGCCAGGGCACCCCTCCTGGCGACAGATGCATTCGGAATGCGCTGTGGAACAGCCGCTGTGCGACACCCTCGGGAGTCGGCCTGGGAGTCAGCCTGCAGCAGCAGCGCTGGCATGCAGCTACACGCCTGGCGCCTCGCCGACCATCCACCACGTGTCCTGCCACCCCCTCCCGCGACTGTTCGAGATGGGCTTTGCAGAGCAGCTACATGCGATCCTGGCGGCATGCCGGAGGCGCGGCAAAGCGCGGCACACACGCTCATCTGCATCTCTTCGCATTCCCACCCTTTACCTGTGCGTTCCACAACTCCCGCAGGCTGTTCGAGATGGGCTTTGCGGAGCAGCTGCGCGCGATCCTGGGCGGCATGCCGGAGGCGCGGCAGACGCTGCTGTTCAGCGCGACCATGCCACGCGCGCTCGCCGAGTTTGCGCGCGCCGGGCTGCGCGACCCAACGCTCATCCGCCTCGACGCCGAGTCCAAGATCTCGCCGGACCTGGGCCTCGCCTTCTTCACCGTCAGGTGGGCGATGCTCGACATGCCACTTGACGAAACATCTGATGTATATTCGAGTGAATCGTAGGTGAAGCCACTCGACTGTACAGGCAAGACAAGGGCTCTTTGCAGAGGCCGAGGATGGAACGGCAGCAGGCTAGTCTCGGGCGGCAGCCAGCGCCTGCGCGGGCACGAGCGGGATACTGAACGCTCATGCTGTCAGCTTCTCAGTGCTTTTCGATGTTTCGCCCCAGGGAGGAGGACAAGCTGGGAGCGCTGCTGGTGCTGGTGCAGGAGGTCATCCCCGCAGGGCGCCCGACGCACGCTGAAATTTGAACTGTTTTCAGTCCTGCTGAACTGTGCTCAACTCTACTATTGCCCCAGGGAGGAGGACAAGCTGGGAGCGCTGCTGGTGCTGGTGCGGGAGGTCATCCCCGCGGGGCGGCCGACGCTGGTGTTTGCCAGCACACGACACCACGTGGACCTGCTCAGCCAGCTGCTGGAGGCGGAGGGCATTCCCGCCACCTATGTCTACGGCACCCTGGACCAGGTGCGTTTGAGGGTTCGAAGTCTGGGTTCTCGACAAAAATGACGTCTGTAGCAGCTGTTTTCGAGGCGGAGGGCATCCCCGCCACCCTGGTCTACGGCACCCGTAGACCAGGAATGGGTTCACAGGGCATGGGCATCGGGGTTGGAAGGCTGGTAACGTCTCTTGCAGCTGCTGGAGGTGGAGGGCGTACCCGCCACTTCTGCGGCACCCTGGACCAGACTCGGTCTAGGGCCACAACTGGACATCAGAAAAAACAAACCAATGTGAGCCTGCTGCTTGCACAAGCTCGCCTGTTGTTTGCACAACCTCGCCACCCATATCTAAGGCACAGCCGGACCAGGAGCTCAGCGTGGCCCAAATGGACATTGATGAAACGGGAGAAAGAATGCGTCTGCTTGCCGCTTGCCGCTACCGACCAAATCCAATTCCATGCACTTGCCAGGATCTGCATACTGGCAAGTGCGTGGCGTGCCACTGGTCTGCGGTGGTGCACACCTGTCTCTCGGCACAGTGAGTAACGTCTTGCTGGTGCCGCCCCTCGCCATAGCAGGGGCTGAGCTTCTGGAAAACCATTTTGGGGGTGTTCCTCTTGCAGCAGTGGCACTGTAGCTCGTCACACCAAGTGACCAGTCCATAGCTAGTCCTTCGTGCTGCTGTGCAATTGCCGCTTCCGCTCGCAAGCAGTGCGCAAGATCAACATCGCCAAGTTCAGGGCGGCGCACCCGCAGCTCATGGTCTCCATTCGGCTCCTGCTTGTTATGTCACCACACCCTCACTTTTCCTCTCGTGCACGTAGGCGGCGCGCAAGATCAACATCGCCAAGTTCCGGGCGGGGCGCGCGCAGTTCATGGTGGTCACGGACGTTGCGGCGCGCGGCATTGACATCCCGCTGCTGGACAACGTCATCAACTTCGACTTCCCGCCGCAGCCCAAGCTGTTCGTGCACCGCGTCGGCCGTGCCGCCCGGTGAGCTACTGCTGTGTTCAAGACGATGGGCCATTCGTGCCTGACGGACACCTACACCAGTACAGCGGAAGGCGGCACCTTGCCACCCCCTGGCACCCCACCCTGGCCAGCAGGCGCTGCCCCGAGGCGATGTGCTGCTGTCCGCTCCCCACCTGCACCTGCCCTGGCTCTCTTGTGGTACGATGGACCCGGCTACACCAGAGATGGAGACACGTCTGCAATCTCAGCTTCATTCTCTGCAGCGTCGGGCGCACCGGCACAGCCTGCCCGCTGTTCACGCGGGAAGAGCTGCTGGACCGTGCTGTATAGTCACGGATTGTGAACCCTAAAGCTGTTGATCTGCCAACCTGTTTCCTGCGCAGCGCCGGGCGCACGGGCACAGCCTCCTCGCTGTTCACGTGGGAGGAGCTGCCACACCCTGTTCGACAGTCACGAGATGCAAGCCCTATTACCAGATAACGATTGTTCACAGTGCTGGACGCACTGGCACAGCCTACTCGCTGGTCACACGGGAGGAGCTGCCGTACGCGCTGGACCCTGTTCCATCACAGATTTGCAGACCCTGTCGTCAAATACCGATCTCAAACCCGCTCTGTGTACAGTGTGGGACGCACCGGCACAGCCTACTCGTTGTTAATGCGGGAGGAGCTGCTGGAGCGTGCTTCATAGTCACTGATGGTGAACCCAAATGAAGCTTTGATGGGCCAAGACTTTGATCCTTTTCTTTCCTGCGCAGCGCCGGCCGCACGGGTACGGCTTATTCGCTGTTCACGCGGGAGGAGCTTCCCTACGCGCTGGACCTGCACCTGTTCCTGGGGCGGCGCCTGGCGCCGGCGCCGCGCCGCTCCATCTCTGATGCCGCGGCTTCCGAGAAAGGCGACGTCCCGGTGGACACCAGCCTCTTCGGCACGTTCCCCCTGGTGCGGTGTCGATGTTTTATCTGTCGGTCTGTCCTTAGGCCTTGCCACTAGGCTGCTGAGTTGGCAATCCGGAGGTCGAATTTGTACAGAATAAATGTAGTGTAATGTATATGTCAACGCATAAAGAACTGTCTCCTCATCACTCACAGGATGTTGTACAACTTGATGCCGTATATCAGAATTTGACGCTATGCAGTTCCGAATCGATGGCCAATTCTTAAAAAGATGTTTCCTAAACACTATTGAAACCCTGCAGGTCTAATGGGAGCATGTGTGCGGCGTGTTCGCATCTTCCAACGAGCTGCCGCTTCGGCCCAAACAGAAGTTTTGCGTTCGTTGAAACAATTGACAATCTGCAAAAGGCAACAGGTGTCGCTGGAGGCGGCGACGAAGCACGTCGAGGGCGACCTCGCGTCGTCTCAACGAATTGCAGTCAGCAGAAAACTGCTACTCAGTCCAATTCATAAACGACACTCCACAGGTGTCGCTGGAAACGGCGACGGAGCATGTGCGTGGCGTGCTCGCCTCGTATAACGAGCTGCAGTCCGCGGCGGCGTCCGCCGTCAAGGCGTTTGTGCTGTACCGCAAGACGCGGCCGGGGCCCTCGCTGGAGAGCATCAAGCGCTCGCGCGGGCTGGAGCCCGAGGGCCTGCACCCCATTCTGGCGCAGGCGCTGCCCGCCTCCGACCTGGGTGCGCTTCCAAGTTGCAACCGAGTCGAACCATATTCCAAACCGTCTACATACATATAGGCGCGCCGACTGGAGCCCGAGGGCCTGCATCCCATTCTGGCGCAGGCGCTGCCCGCGTGCGACCTGGGTGAGTGGGGTTTGAGGGGCTCGATAGTAGCTCGCCCCCGCTTGTTGCCCGCTCCTGCCGCCTGCTTGTCACGATTGTTGGGCAGCAAGTGAACTCACACTCAGGTCTGCGGCGCCTGCTGCACGCCGCATCCATTCCTCTCGTGCATGGCAGATGTGATCCACCCACACATCGCGACCTGCTTGTGGTGCCTCTGGTGTGATACATTCTGGGTCCCTCTGCCCACAGGCGGCCTGGAGGCGCAGCAGGGAATGGCGGCCATCTCCTCGGCGCTGCGCAACTACCGCCCTGCGCAGACGGTGCTGCAGGCGAGCAGCTGTTGAGAATCACCCTGATACAAGTAATGCTATAGCATGGCTCTGCACAGTTGGTGTGCAGAACAAATTCAGTACAACCAGGTGGTCGTGCAAAGGCATCCTGCACTTTTCTACTTGTCCTCCTTCACTTCCAGCAAATGACACGGTACACATTCATGTTGATTGCAGGCACGCGTCGCCGGGCCGCGTTCCTCTGCAGTGCGCCTGACGGGGCGCAAGCGGCAGGCGGCGCCCGCCAACGGCCCCAACCTGCTGACCAGCCAGCAGTCTGAAGAGGTGCTTACTTCGAAACGCCTCCGCCTCGGTAGTGCATGGATTGCGGTGCGGCAGATTGTAGCTCAACACCAGCAATCTTGAACTACCCCTCAGCTACGATGGTGGTGTCACCACTTGACATGCGCTATCATCCCGATTTCATACATCTACATACAAGGGCTGTATCCTCGGCTGACGCACTTCTGCTGCATGCTGGGTGCAGGTCGCGGTGCTGGCGTCGGATGCCGGCCTGCCGGAGGCCAACTCCGCAGTGCCACTGGACAGCGACATAGAGGATGACGGCGGCAGCAGCGGCGGCGAGGAGGAGGCCCCTGCGCGGAGGCGCGGCCGGGGGCGGGCGGCGGCGCCGGCCTTTGCGCTGCCAGAGGAGCTTGAGGAGCCTAGCGGCAAGTTCAAGCAGAGCGGCTTCTATATACCGCATGCCAGGTGGGCACGCTGTTCATCGGCCGGAGTGCGCTGGCTGGCTTTGCACGTGAAGTCTGCAACGTTTTGTCGCGTGCTTACGAGGAGGAAGATGCAAGGAGGCGCCTGCCTCTGTGCCTCCCTGCGCTCACCACGAGGCGTTCCGAATGAGCAGCAGCGGCAGCGTTCCCCTGGCGGTCCGCTGCCCCTGCCCCTGCCATCAGCCATTGCACACCAACAGCCCCGGGCGCTCCTCTCTGCCAGCAGGACCGGCCAGCAGGACGAGGCGGGCTACTCGGTGCATGGCCCCGCCGCTGGCGGCGGCGGCTGCAGCGGGCTGGAGGCAGCGGTCATGGACATGGTGGGCGAGGACGCGGGCACGATTGCCGCGAGCAAGGGGACGTATCACTGGGACAAGCGCCACAAGAAGTACGTGCAGCTGCAGCCGGGGGAGGAGGTCCGCGCCGGCAAGCGCATGCGCGCGGAGAGCGGCGCCGCGGTGAGCTTTCTTGCCGTGTTCACGTTTCCCTTGGTTCAGTTTGTCTTTCTGCTTGAATGGAACCTGGCGGCGAGCGCGTGCCCCTGGGGAGAGGTGCGGCCGGCGGTCAGTTTCAATGCGCTGTCTGAGCACCTTTCGGTTGGTTGAGGTCGCAAGCTGGCCATTGCTGGTGCCACTGATAGTTGTCCTGGCGACAGCTCCTGGTTTGACTTGGCAATCCTTGGTCGAGCAAACTGCGGGTGCTTGGCTCAAAGTTGCTGCTCTGCTCCCCTGGGGTTGTTATGCTGACCTGGTGCGCGCTGCCCGCGCAGACCAAGATCAAGGGCGGCAAAAAGGACGAGGCCGGCGCAATGTACGAGAAGTGGTCCAAGCAGCAGCGGCGGCGCATCCCTGTCTCCGGCACCCTGGAGACCAAACACAGCGGCTTTGACGCCAGCCTCGCCGACAGGTGCTGACCCGTGACGCTGTCGCCTCGGTGCAGGACTTGCCCTCAATCTGTGGCTTGCCGGGCCCCGAGCCGTGTGCGCCAGCTCGCTGTGCGACGCTGCGGCAACGAGCACTGGTTTGAGAATAATCGGGCAATGGACAGTTCTCGTGATGCTGGCTGTGGTCTGCCTGTGCCTTTTCTTGTACTTGCGCGTGAGCGTTGATAGCCTTGTTGATTGATCTAACAGGTTCAAGAAGGGCGGACGGGGTTGGGTCAACCCCATGAAGGCCGGCAAGGCTGCCGGCAAGGGCGCCGCCGCTGCTGCTGCAAAGCAGGAGCTGCGGTCAGCAGAGCAGGTACTTCTTAGCTTTGAATCCGTCTCATCCATTCTGCGCACTCCATTTCCTACAACCCTCCACATCATCTGCTTATGGGAACCTGTTCGCGAAGGGGCGTACATACAGATGCTGTGAGCCCAGTCCCAGATCTTCAATCCGTCTTTGAGGAACCGGCTGGGAATTCGTATTGCAGGTGGCAAAGGAGCGCCGCCTGACGGAGAAGAAGAAGGGCGGCAAGCCCGGCGCAGGCGGCAAGCCTGGCCGCGACGGCGACGGCGACGGTGGCAAGGGCGCTGGCAGGGGCAAGGCCCTCCTCGGCGTTTCGGGCGGCGGCATCGGCAAGCCTGGCGGCGGCAGGGGCGGCGGCAAGCGGCCCAAGGGCGCCGCACCCGCGCGGCAGTGGAAGGGGGACAAGAAGGCGGCCAGGGGCGGCGGCGACGGCAAGGGACGCCCCGGCGGCAAGCCGGCAGGCCGCGGTAAGGCGGGTGGCGGCGGCGGCGGCAGGGGCAAAGGCAACCGGCGGTGATTGCTGACGAGGGATGACAAGGCGTGGAGGACCAACAAGCTTATCCGAACTGCGACGAATTACTTATGTTACGTCTTCGTTTTGGCCATCTTCGTTTTGGCCAAGTTCAGAATGATGTGTTCATCCCTGGTGTTCCGGACGGACGCTAGGCAAGGCCGAGTGAGAATCATGTCGGAGATTGCTGCATCGGATGTGCAACGCTGCAGTTGCGCGCTTCTGCTTTGCTGTCTGACCCTCATATTGCTGAGCTCACATTGCTGAGGATTCAGGATCGCATCCGAAATCCTACTATGCGAGACGCGTGAACACACAGATTGATGAGGCACCAACTTTTAACACGATCCTCAGTTCAGACTTCGCCCGTTGAGACTCGATCGCTATCCAGAGTGTGCATCATGAGTGCGCCTGCCGGACCTGCAGCGCGGGAGCCTCACAGTCCGGGCCGTAAGAACCCCAAGGCCTTGAGGCCTTCACGACATGCCCAGCGGCGGCGCGATGAGGCCCTTGAGCGGCAGCAGGCCGCCAGGGAAGATGCAACGGCCAGGGCGCGCACGCTAGCGCTCGAGGCGACGCGCGGCGAGGCGCCGTCCTCGCAAAGTGCCCAGGTGCTGACCGGAAGTGTCGCCATCAACTGTCCTTTTCTGGCAAGGAAAATTGAACGTACCAACTCAGAGGAGTCTCCTGATGTGCTGTGGCACCCGCAAGCCAGCAGCGCCTTGCCTAAAGGGTCGAGGTCGACTCCAAAGCGGTCTGCGGCACTCATCATGGCAGCGACGTCGGCTTCCAGTGCGTCAATGAGATCCGGTTGATGCTTCAGGACGCCGAGATGGGCGATGGCGCTGCGGCCGCGGAGCGGCGGCAAGCCAGCCACCATGCGGGCAGCAGCGGCGAGGCTCACGCTATGTCCGTGCGCGAGCACTGGGCGCGGCAGCTGATGCGCCCCGAGTGGCTTATCGACGTGCCGCCCAACCTTGCTGCCGACTGGTATGCCTCTCCTTGCTGTGTTGCAGACGGATCGTGGCGGGAGGGATGATCTTGCTGGTGTCAGCCCCTTTCGATGCTGGTTCTGGCCTGAGGACCGCTTTCTTCCCGCACCCTCAGGCATACTGCGCCCTCAATGGCAGGTATGTGATGCCGCGGCCGGAGGGGCAGCGCTGCCTGCTGATCTCGAGCGGCGGCCAGACCGTTGCGCGCATGCGCAACGGGGTGCAGATGGCGCGCTTCCCGTCAGCTTTGCCGGGCGGCTCCCGCCACACGCAGGTGATGACGGCTCTTTTAGTCATCCTGAATGATTGGTGCAATCCTGCCTGAATACGTCAGCATGCCTCCTGAAGCCCAACAAGAGATGCACTGCTTGTGAGTGTGTATTTTCCTGGACACCACCTGATCGAAAGCTTCGTTTCTCGCACAAACAGCTGGCACCGGACGCGTACTGCATATTGGACGCCATCTACCACCCGCCCAACCAGACGTACTACGTCATGGACATGATGTGCTGGAAGGTGCGCCGCTTGTGCCGCTGCTGAAATGAGCATTGTACCGACATTCTACTTTGCCTCTTGCCTCAGCGACCATTTTTGACAAACTATCAGCCATGCCGCTACACGCCACATCCCCGTTGAACAGAAGGGTCTGACTCCTGTGCAGCACAGTTCCAGCGCCGCTGCAGGCTTGTGCACACCATGCGTGTAGGGCTATGCCCTGTACAACTGCACGGCGGAGTTCCGGCTGTTCTGGGTGGCCAGCAAGCTGTCGGAGACGGACGCGGCGCAGGCCGGCAGCAACTACAACCGCTACAGCATCACCAGCGTGCCGGCCTTCAACGCCACCCCCGGTGCGTCGCTACGGCTGTTGATGACTGTCGACGAAACCCTGCATCCTGCTGTTGTTGACTAAAGGGCCGACCATCGACATGTGCAGCAGCGGCTCTGGTTGCCCAGCCTGATACATCTATTGCATACATTGCTTGAGCTGATACGGGATCACAAAGAAGGAGACGCCTACCCCGCAGGCGGCCTGGCGTCAGCGCACTCGGGGCCGGTGGCGTTTGTGCGCGATGGCCTGTACCTGCTGCACAAGGAGGGGCACTACGCGCTGGGGCAGAGCCCGCTGGCGCTGACGTGGAAGGACGCCGCCTGCAGCCGCTTCCTGCTGGACACCGACCTCAACGGCAACACCCTGTCGCAGCAGGTGCTGTCACAGTGCAGCCTCAACAGGGCCTGCTGCGAAAGACACTGGTAGCTGCCGCATTCGTCTTGCTTCTGCCAGACACAGGCTTGCGCACTCCAGGCATGTTGTCTTCCAAAAGCAGTCTGCGACACTGCATCAGCCACAGAGTACAGATGCGATGGAGTCGGTACCCACACACGCAGACTGTGCCCTGTGTAATGCGCAGCAAGTGGTGCTGGAGTACCGGGAGGACGGGTCGCTGGTGACGGGCGATGAGGAGCCGGTGGTGCTGGCGCGGGAGCCGCCAGAGACGACCGCCGCCGCGGGCCAGGCGCTCGCGCCGGGCAAGCTGCTGCGTTTTGCCATCGGCCCCGGCGGCATGCAGGTGTGTGAGACAGCATTGCGCGCCCAAAAACGCACAACCCTCCCTCCCCCATCTGTTGCCATGAGGCATGTGGCGGCATAATGCTGCCACGTCTTTGCAAGGCGTGAAGCGATGCAAATGGTCAAACGAAGGGTCCCAACGAGCCTGCACCTGCGTGCAGATGGTGGACGGCCACCCTGTGGCGGCGGACCTGCAGTACGAGGGCGGGGCGCACGCGCGGCGCGGCCGCGCCGACACCGTCAGCAAGATCCTGTTCCAGTACCTGGCGCGCCTGCAGCCGGTCACGCTACAGATGCTGCTGGAGGCGAGCCAGGCGGGCGAGTTGCGGAGTGGCATGCAGCTATGAGGGCGGCGGAATAAGCGCGAGGCGTTAGCGCGGCGGCCGGGTGCGCTGAAAACTCTGCCGGCGGCAGATGAAGCCTCGCTGCCCCTCATCTGGGCCTCTCGTGATAGACAAGGTGCATGCAGAGTCGCCGACAGGTGTATGACGCCTTGCAGATCATGCAGAGTGAAATAGGCGTGCAACGGCGGTGAAGGCTCGCCGGAGGGAGCTGAAACGGTCAATCATAGTCAATCCACCCTAGCCTGGCTACTGTGAAAGATACTAGCGTTACACAATCGAGCAATTGTAACAGTGGGTGCCCCTCAGCGCGTTCTCCTCCCACACCTTACAGTCTTGAACTGCTCAACCAAAGCCGAATTCGAACATCGTTTGCCCATGCCACCGCCCGCACCGCGTGCAGCTCTGTGACACAGCAAGGTTGCCGAGAGTCTCATTGAGACACCTTTCGACGAGCAAATCCCTACCCCAACGAACAGCCGCGGCGCCACTGGCGAACGTTTTGCTCGCCAGGGAAGGTGCCAGGTGCTGTGCTACTGCGCTGCAACAGCACCGGTATCCCATCCCGTACCTTGCCACGCTTCACGAACGAGCGGCGCCCCTGGCGATTGCCTTCGCAGCGGTGCAGCAGGCTCAACGATTGTTGGTGCCCTATCGCGCGCCCGCGTATACTCAGGTGTGACCTCACATTTCAATAAAGCGGAGCTTCACCAGCCGTGTGGAAAGTCAGCGTCAGCGGGAATGGCAGACGGCAGGGCAGGTGGCGGTGGTCTCCTGCACAGTGCTACGCAGTTGTTAAACTACGTCGCCACGACTGTATTTCGAGGCGCACGCGACTGCGGGTGTGTAGTCGCAGTGTCGGCCAGCGTCCTGATGCTACCTTGTCTTGCACCATGCACATGACACAGCTTCTACAAGCAACAGGCATACGCATCGAGCGTGCACCTGTGGCAATTTGTGAGGGTGGCGCCCGCCCCCTGGCGCTGCCGTGGGCAACTGCGTCAGCAAGGTGATGCTATGCCTGGGGCACTGGCAGAACTGGCAAGCCTCGTTGCGCACGCTGTGACCACTGGGCTGTGCCTGCAGGCTACACGCATAGGGATCTTTGAGGCGCGGGAGGCGCGAGGCAGCTGGGCAGGAGTCAGCTTTGCTCCTGGAGGCAGCGCGGATGCAGTGATGCCAGCCAGCTCGCGATGAGCGCAGCCGTCATGAGGCAGCTCCCGCAGATGCCACCGCAGCTGAATGGCGAGGTGCCCAGCCTGCCGGACAAGCTGCACAGCGTCGACATGGGGCGCTATGAGCAGGTGCCAGTGCCGTCTTTACCCGCAACAGTGACGCTCACCGTGTACAGCTCTGCTGATCCATCAGGCTGATTCTTCTGATTTGCGTCGGCTTGCCAACTGATCCATCGCATCAGCGAGTCTTAACATGCTGTGTCGCAAAACAGACGGGCGTGCTGGGAGAGGGCACATTTGGCGTCGTCGTGCGCGCTCGCGATCCGCAGGCCAGCGGCGGAGAGATCGCCATTAAGCTACTACCCCGTGGCGACTTCGTAAGTCGCCTGCCCTCTGGCTCCGCTGGCTTGCTGCACGGCGCTTGAAAGATGCTGTTGTCTGCCCAAAGCCGCTCTTGCACATGCATGCAAAGTATGGTGACACGTAGGCATATCAACAACCTCTGACGCGGGCGCTGTCCTGCTGAGCAGGTCAAGAACTTTAAGACATATGTCAAACGGGAGATCGTGCACCAAAGCAGCCTGAAGCACCCCTTCATCGTGTCGCTGAAGGAGGTGCGGCCTGTGGATCTGCTGCCTGACGCGCAAGCACCACGAACAAGAAGGGCTACAAGTATGCTGGTATCACATGAGGACAGCTTCCTATCCCATGTAGCCTCCTGGTGCTGGGCCTGCTGCTGGCAATGCGCTGCTGCCAGCCTGTGGGATGCCCAGGACGGAGACTCGCTCCATACCGGGACTTGTTCTGAGCCCGCCGCCCCACCGCTGTGCAGGTGTTCCTCACGCAGACGCACCTGGCGATCGCGATGGAGTATGCGCAGGGCGGCGACATGTTCAAGTACATCTGCCGCCACAAGCCGCACTGCCGCCTGCTGGAGTCGCAGGCGCGCTGGATCTTCCAGCAGCTCATCATCGGCCTCGACTACTGCCACAACAAGGTGGGCGGCTGCACTCGGCCTTTCCTGTTGGGAGAGCCCCTTTCCTCTTCGGAGGGGTGTCGTTTGGCTCCTGCCGGGAGAGGGAGGCTTTCCATATTGGCATGTGGGTCGCCGCTCAGACTGCCGCGGCCGCAGGGTGTTTAGAACCAGCTGGGCCGGGGGCACGATACAGTAGGTCAGTGGGACAGTTTGCCACAACAGGCTACCGGCGCGTTCGCTGAGTCAGGCCTGCGGTACAGACCTTTGGCGGCCATCTGCAAAAGGCTGTGCCGCTGAGGTGACCCTTCTCGCCAAAAGCAGTGCACAGCTGTGCTGTTCATCTGATGCCTTGCTCCTGTGCTTCTGCCCTGCTGGCAGCTACTGCAGCCGAGGACTGGCAGTTTTCTTCGGCATGCTCACAGCAGCTTCTGAAGACTGCAGTTGTAGTACAGCTCAAGGCAGACAAAATCCTGCGGTTTACAGTGGGAATAATCCTGACATTCACAGTGGAATGACTGACGAGAAGTTGCTGTCAGTACATACGAGCAGTTAAAGCGATTGACATGTGAAATTGGTAAAGTAAACATTACCTATCGGGTATGTTGACTTATGTCATGTGTGAGCGATTCGTCAGCCAGTGCCCCGTTCTTCTGCGTCGTCCTTGGGAATAGTATTGGCTGGCTGTGCATTACCAGGGTTGGCTTATGTCATGTGTGAGCGATTCGTCAGCCAGTGCCCCGTTCTTCTGCATCGTCCTTGGGAACAGTATTGGCTGACTGCATTTTCAGGGTGTAGGTCCAGCTCCAGCTGTAGCAGACTAGCTGGAACTGATCCTGTAAGCATTCTGCACGTCCTCAGGGTGTGGCGGAACAGCTTTGAGTGACATGGCATGCACTGTGTGCATTCACAGGGTGTGGCGAACCGGGACCTGAAGCTGGAGAACCTGCTGCTGGACCGCGATGGCAGCGACGGCACCCGCCCGCTGCTGAAGATCTGCGATTTCGGCTACTCGAAGGTGCTTTGACAAAATCGCATAAATCCTCCAGGGGTCGGTGCCGTGCGCCGTCACACACATTCGTTGCTGACGCCTCCGGCACGCACTGTGCGCGCTGTTGGTGGTGAAAAGGGAGAGGGATGGCTGTGCAAAGTGGCTCGGTTCAGCTGCGACAGTGCTTCTGCTCACCCCCTGCAGCACGAACAAAATTCGTCAGCAAAGACGGGGGTTGGCACGCCCATCTACATGGCGCCAGAAATCATCTACGGCGGCAACCGATACGATGCAAAGGTGCGAGGGTTTGCCGCGCGCACGAGTGCACCTGTAGCTAGCTACTGGCATCCTGCTAGCCGCACTTGTGTATGGTGCCATGTGTGCTGCGCAGCCGCAAACAGGTTCACTTTTGTCATGTGCCGGCACCCGAGTCGCTGAGGTGTTTCTCTCTGTCGCACTGTACACATCTCTCTGGCGCACTGTGCAGAAAGCGGACATATGGTCGTGCGGCGTGATCCTGTATGCGATGCTGTACGGCTGCTACCCGTTCAGCAACAAGGAGCCGGACTACATCCGCAAGATCGTGACAGCGACCTACCACATGCCGCCCGACGTGCAGGTGCCCGCCCCGCACCGACCGTTGTTGACAACCTCTTTTGCCAAACTGTCCCCGCCATGCTTTGCTTACACACTCACCACACTCTCGACATCTGTTCACGCAGTGCCTCAAAGGGGCGGCATGGTTTCGGAGTCGAAATGTGCGCTGAGGCTGGAAAATCGGAATGTTCATGGGCGGTGCACTGTGAGTGCTGCCTCCGCGAGCTTGCGCAGCACGCGACGCCAGTCCGGCCTAAAAATATTTGACGCGAGCTGCGCGCAGGGTGCGGCAAGAGGACAAGCAATTGCTGATGCGGCTGATGGTGCTGGACAAGCAACAGGGATGACCCTCTGACGAAGTCCCAACTGCGGCAGGTGTCGGCCGAGTGCAAGGACCTGCTGACGCGGCTGCTGGTGGCGGACTCGGAGCGGCGACTGAGCATGCAGGAGATAAAGGGCCACCCCTGGTTCCGCCACGCGCTGCCCGGCGGCGCCACCGAGATGAACGACTGGTATATGAAAGAGGCCAGCGGCATCGAGGAGGTGCGCTCCTGCACCCCAGGGCCTCCATGTACAGACCCCTGACTAGGTCTGTACATGGTGGGGGGAAAAAAAGTCACCCCCAGCTGCCCTGTGCTAAAGGGGAGCGCTGGACACCTTGCGAACGGCCAGCCACGCGTAAAGCCACCAATCCTGGTCAGCGCAGAGCGCGAGCGGCCCCTGTGCATCACATGCTCGCCCCGTCGATACAGACCCATCGCTGGACAACGGTCCGTTGCAGCAGCTGCCTTTGGGGCGTACCACGAAAGACCTGCATGCGATGCCCAATTAAGCTTACTTGCATTCGTGCGCTGCTGCGACAGGTCATGAGCCGCATCGACTCGCTCATCCACCAGGCGCAAAAGCGCGGCAGCGTCGACGAGCCGGTCATCTCCGTCACCTTCTGAGCGCCGCCGGGGGCCGGCGGCATGCACCGCGCCCGCGCCGGCGCAGCTTGCACAAGCCTTGACGCGAGTGGCGGCGGGCGGCGCGCGAGAGCGCCTCGAGGGCGCCTCGAGCAGAGTTGCCTGGCAAGGCAGCCCGGCCGCCCTCAGGCCTGCTGGCGGCGCCGGCGACCGCGGCCGCCACACTTCAGCACACGCTGGTGGCATGGCGACGCCGTCTGACCCGCTGCCGGGGCGTTTCGCCATGCTCCCTAAGCCCTGGGCGTGCACTACAGGCCCCCTAACCGGCCAGGGGCGCGGCGTTCATCGCCGCCTAAAGTTGCACAGGGTTGCTAGATAGTTGAGCAATTGGACAGCCGTTGGCCAGGCAGTTGATCGGCGGCAGGTGCGACGGCGGTTCTACGGACCAGCGTTTGAGCAGCACAGAGGACAGCAAGACGCACTAGTTGGGACGAAGGGGCAGAAGGGTTGAGCCTTCATGCCCTCTCAGCCAAGTGAGGACAGGGACAGGGCAGCCGGTAGTGCAGCTGGTCAGGGGCGGCAGTGACACATTGTCGTGCTGTCCTCTCGCTGCGGACGGCAAGACAAGCACTCAAACTCAGAGAGGCCTGCAGCATGCCGCTGTAGTCATCCGCCTGGAAATGGGATCTCAGCAACAAACAACGGCGGGCACGGCGTCCGGAGGGGGGGGCGCAGAGAAAGAAAGACGTTTGGTTTCTCCGATTTCGAAGTCACACACCGTCGCGTGTTTGTCTCACTTTCATGGACTTTGGTTGCGTATTGTATCGCCCTGTCGGGCTACTTTGCATGCCGCAGCTGCTCTCGCGCTCGCATGTCCGTTGCCAACGGGCCCTTCGATTGCAAATTACGCAGGCGGCCCTGCATATGATGGTTCTGTAACACGTTGGTGAAGGAACTTGCAGTCCTAGCACTTTCGCGCCATGGTCGGCAGTCAATAGCTGAGCAGCCTGACGTCAGGATGATGAGGTCAGCTCTCGGAAGTGCAAACGTCGCCATACTGCAGGTGCATCTAGCCGTGAAGTGCCTGAAGTCGTTGTATGATGTCTCAAATCCTCTAAATTTGAGGGACAACAATTGAAAGGAGCAGATCAGCGCGTACATTCCATAGGCTGTGCTTTGCAATCCCTGGCGACCTGAAACCCAATACCGAAACCGACGCGCAGGCGCAATTGTGGGTGCAGTAGGCAAAAGAAAATGGTTTAATACCAAATGACAGTCGAGAGCGGGGCGAAACCTCATGTAAGCGTCGATCCAGGTGCGTTTATGGTGTGTTTTGCCGGCGCCGGCCCTCCATCGACCAGGCATTGCAACGTACATTTGCAGCCTCCTTTGCTGTAGGCACTGCAGGCGCGGTGTGGCGCAGTGATAAGGCGAGCGGTTTCGCGTGGCGGGCGAAGTGCCTGGGCGCCGATGCGGATCCGGCGGTGGCTGCGATGCTGGCGCAGATCGATGCCGAGACCACTGCGCTGGACGACATGTGGGCGCAGCAGCAGGCATTAGGAGGCGGAGCGCCGTGGTGGGCGGACGGAGAGTATGACGACGCCGAGGCGGACAGGTGTGGGGCGGCAGTCGGCGCCGTCTGAGCTGATGCGCAGTGATGGCGCATTGCGGTTCGCATGTTCATGAGTGCTGCCCCCGACGCGATAAAATGATGATTGACATGATAATTAATGCGGTGGCATGACCAGAAAATGCACCGTGCTGGTAGGCAGAACGATGCCGGCGCCACGGCGCAGAAGCAGGGCCGCTTCAGCGATGCGTTCGACTCCTTCACAGAAGCCATTCGACTGTGCCCGCGCAAGGCTGCCTACCATGCCAACAGGTCCGAGACTTCTCGAAGCCAGTAGCGCTTGCGACGTCACGAGTGTTGCCTGACCTGCAAACACGTGTTTGCTGCACTGCATACCATCACGCTGGGTGTTTGGGCATCTGCACAGGCGCCCATTGGTCATCACAGCACGCGCCAGCACGCCGCCGCTTGAGGCAAAGCGACTGTGCGCTGGCACGACCAAATGCCGTCTGATGCAGGGCCGCCGCCGCACTGCGGCTGCAGCGTGCAGACATCGCTCTGGCGGACGCCGCGAATGCGGTGCAACGGGACCCGGCACATGCGCGCGCTCACAGGCGCGGCGGACAGGCAGCGCTCAAGCTGAGGCGGCCGGAGGACGCCCTGCGGCACTTCCAGGCAATCCTGCGATCTGACGCCGCCAGCGCGGCGACAGCAAAGGTGGCTGCGTTACTTTTTTGTGGGTGGCAATGCCGCATAACGGATTTAGCATTGCCACGCCTGTCCCTGCATAGCGGAGCCAATCGTAACGGCATGCGCAGGCCACCGCCGCATCTAAATGGTAAAACTGGCTGCATTCACGGGCTGCAATGTTCAAAGCAACAACTTTCCTGCACCACGCCTCTGCTTTCATGATTCCTAGGCAGGCATCGCGGCGGCCGAGCGGCTCGCGGCAGAATTGTGCGCTGAACGGCAGCAACAGGCAGCCGCTGCGCATGTAGGCGCCCGTGCGCCGCTGCCAGACGAGGCGCCAACGATGGCGGATGCGGCAGAGGCGCTGCTGGCAGCAGACGCCATGCTGGCTGCAAACCCTGACCTGCAGGCTGCCCGGGCGGCGCACGTCGAGGTGTGCTCTTCAGGCCCAGCCTCGGTCACGCGCTGGCTAGATCTAAGTTTCCGAACTCGGAATGCATGTGGGTACATCATGGCGAAAGTTAAAGTTAAAACTCGTAAAGTTGAAGTTCGCTCTGGGCGTCCGCAGTGCTATGCACATCAGCGAGAGCAGTGCTGCAGCACACTTACTGCAGCATGTGGCAAACAATTCCGCGAATATGTCCTGCAGCGGCAGCCCTGTCAGCCTTCACCAAATACCCGTGTTGACTGGGTGCAGGTGCTCATCCTGGCTAGGCGGTTTGCGGCTGCGGCGGCCGAGCTGGAAGGCCTGAGCTGCGGCCCCGATCGTGTCTACCTGGCAGCGGAGGCGGCGTGGCGGCAGGGCGACCTGTCTGAGGCGCTGCGACTGCTGAAGGGCGGTGGCGGTGGCGGCGACGGCGGCAACAGCGTTTTCTGCGCTCGCAGCAGCGCTGGTGGGAGCGGCAGTGGCGGCGGCTGCAGCGGCGGCGCTGGCGGCGACGACTGCAACTCTGCTCACAGGGACGGCTGCCGTGCACGGGCGGGTAGCGAATGTGGGGGCGGCGGGGCTGACGGCAAGTGCGAGCAGCTGCGAGCGAGGCTGCGCCCCCTGGCTACGGCGCTTCAGCAGGCAGGCGACGCATACGAAGACGGTATGCATCACCTCTATGGCAGTGTTTTTGTGACAATCTGCTCGCACTCTTGATTTGCATAGCAAACATCCGCAGCTGGCAAGAACGTCAGCATTCTGAGCCGAGCGATTGAGCAAATATTCATAATGTTGCGCCAGGTGTGTATCAGGACTGTGCCGACGCCTGCCACGCTCTGCTGGCGGCCATCGCCGGCCGCGGTGCCGCCGGGCTGGAGGCAGTGGTGCTGCGGCTGCGGGCGCGCGCATCGCTGCAGCGGCGGCAGTTGCCGCCAGCGCTGGAGGATCTGGATGCGGCGCTGCGGGTGCAGCCCCAGGATGTCGCCACGCTGGACCTGCAGGCTGAGGTAAGCATCCGTCATCAGTGGTCTCATCGAGCAGGACGCTATGGTAGTGAGACAGCCCCTCGGCCAGCGTCCTCTTGTGTGCAAGCTCATGCTTTGCAGCCTCCTCAGAGTCTGCAGCAGGTGCAGCATTGTCCATTCCAGCCTCCTCACTCGTACACCTGGTTTGCTTGTCGCAGGTGCTACAGGAGGCCGGCGAATTCCAGGAGGCGCTGCTGAAGCTGCAGGCCGTCATGGCGGCCGCGCCCGCCACCCCTGGCCTGCTGCAGCGCCTGCAGGCCGCCTCTGCGCAGGCACTATGCCACCGCGGTGGTGCAACTGCGCCGTTCAAGGTAAAGCGCGCTGTGACTGATGAGATGGTCTTGACACCTATTGCACTTCGTAACCATTCAGCTTCGTTCAGCTCTGGGCGGCATGATCAGAACATAGGTACAACGAATCTCTTGCAGATGTGTAATTCAGATCAGGCGAAGTGCATTGATCAGGACTAGAGCCTGATGTCGTCTTGCACATGCAGGCGGCCGGGCTGGAAGGCACCCACTATGCCGCACTCGCAATTGACGCCGGCGCTGACGCTGCCGCAGTGCGCCGCGCGTATCGCCGGCAGGCGGGCATCTGGCACCCCGACAAGTGGAGGCACGCAGCGGCGGCGGAGCAGGAGGCTGCGGCGGCGAGGTTCCTGGCGGTGCAGGCCGCCCACGAGACATTGGGCGACGCGCAGAAGCGGGCTGTGTATGATGCGCGTCAATTTTGCTGATGTTGCCGGGGAACGTCTGGAGCCGCAGGCATCAATTTCACATCCAGCCTTTGTGAAGGAAAATGGTCATCAGGACTAACCGTTGCGTAAGAAGTAAGATGCAACATGATTTACTCTTCAGCAGTCGAGGACATCCAAGCAGGGGGCTCTGATGTGCGAAGGCAGATGTGCAGCAGTGGCGGAGGGTCCATTACATGTTACATGTCGAGGAGACAAGACACAAACATAACAACAGCTGGAATCGAATCAAGTGCCAACGTGTGAGCGGTGTGCCGCACAAGAATGATGAATCGGTATGCACGGAAGCACATTCAGGTGCGGCAGAAGCAACTCTGCCGCGATCCGGCAGGGTTCAACACACGGCGGGCCGTGTCAATGAACATTCACAATGAATGAATGAACCCGCACTCGCGCCCCTGGGAACGCCATGCCGGGCTGTGCCGCCACGGCGCCACCAGCAGGGGCAGTGCAGTCACACACACGGCCACTGTCCCCTAGAAACAGCGGCGGTCTGCAGCATCCAGGGTTTTGTGGCGATCAGCCCAGGGTGTAGGACGCGTGGGTCAGGTTGACCACCGTCGACTTGTGCTTAACCATGAGCGCCAGGCTGTTCTTGATGCCCTGGCTGCCGATGCCCGAGTCCCGGAAGCCCTGCAGCGCAGATAGGTGCAGCGAATGAGTACATGGGCGTCCAATTGGCGGCATGTCAACAGGCAGAGTGTAGCAAAGTGGGAAACGCTGCTGCATGATGGGCCAGCATTGCCAGTGTGACAGGTAAAACTGAACGAGGTGCATCATGCACGTGGTAAGGCACAGCACAGATGCACACCCTGCTTCCAGCCAGTGTGGAAACGACAACTGGACCTGGAAGGGAAAGTGGTCGGGGCCGCGGGCGGGCGCCGCGTTGACCTGCACCGTGCCGGTCTCCATGGCGTCGCTGATGTAGATGGCCTTGTTGATGTCCTGCGTGAAGACGCAGCCCTGCGCAGCACCAACATTGCAGGCCGCGTCAGCAAAGACGTGCACAGCAAAACCACTCCCGAACTGCACTCAGGTGCAGCACGAAATGCCGACGGACTCGTTGTTCTTACTGCAGGAAGAGTTGATGGTGCAGATCAGCATGCCGCTGGCGAAATGCGAGAGTGTCAGAGCAGAGCATGGCGCAACGCTAGAGAATCGAAGGGGGTCAAGGGGCGTCACCTGCAACGCCAGGTTGTTGGCGTTGGTGTGCTCGATGGCCTCCTCGATGGTCTGTTGACAAAAAGGAGACAGGGTCAGGAAAGCAGAAGGAAAGCCAGCTGGTTCGGGGAGTTGAGTGTTATGCATGCACGGCGCAGCAGGCCGCAGGCACCACAGGCATGGCAGCGAGCTTCTCTGGGGTCGTTAAATGCACACATGCCAGTCCTGCACATGTAGCAGGGCGCACAGTGTGGCAAGCCCGGCTGGTTGTGGGCAACAGGCTGCGGACCTTGACGCGGACGACGGGGATGACGGGGCCGAAGGGCTCCTCCCACGCCAGCCGCATGTCCGTCGTCACATGGTCCACCAGCAGCGGCCAGATCAGGTTGCCCTGCGTGGAGACACAAATGAGTTGGTTGGGAAGAGACAGCAGCGGCGGCCAGTTAGATTGCCCTGCGCGGGAACAGCACCAAGCTCACAGCGTGTTGCTGGCAAACATTGAGCTCTGGTAACCATGACACCCACAGCTGGCAAGGCGTGTCGCCTGCACCATCCCTGGTTCATCCGATACGAAGCCTGGACATTCCTGGCACATGCAAGCGTGTAACGCCAGAGCTGCCGCCCAGTTCCTCCTTGAGCCTGCTTGGTCCCGCACAGATGCACTTCTCCACACATGAGTGCACGGCGGCGTGGTATGCGTCAACAGGACTGGCGGCGCACCTCGCGCTTGTACTCCTGGCACAGGGTGGCGCCCTTCTCCTTGGCGTCGTTAACCAGCCCCTCCACGAACTTGGCGCTGGACTCGGAGACGACCGGCACGATGGCGGCGTCGTCCTCCGGCCGCCCCACCGTCAGCTTGGCGATGCCCGCGTTCACCTGCGCAGGAGGGGAAGCCAGCGTCAGATGTTTGGTGCTCAAGTGGTCCTCCGGCCGCCCAGCTGTCGGCCTTGTCATCGCCAGCAGTGAGCCGCGCCAAGAGACAGAGGCTTGTGTGAGCGGCCGCTGCAGCCGTGTAACTCTGCGCCGGTGTTGAGGCTGCCACATTGTGTGTGTTCATGCACAAACACAGCCCTGCACCCGAGCAGCAAACTAGTGCGAGCGAGATGTGAGGCCCATCACAGAATGGAAAGACCGACAGCCTGCCGCCCAAGCTGTGGCCGCACCTTCTCGACCAACGCGTCAGCGATTGACTCGTGCGCCAGCACCAGCTTGACGGCGGTGCACCGCTGCCCCGAGTACGAGTAGCCGCCCTTGACGATATTCTTCGCCGCCAGCTCCAGGTCCGCATCCTGCAGGAGGTGGCATAGGTGATGTTGAATAAGTGCATCATATGAGGTGAAGTTCAACAGTTGTTTTACATTATTGTGTGCAGTAGTAATGGTCTCCGCCGCCAGCTGCAGGTCCGCCGGCAATTGCACGCGGAAAGATTACTTACCCACTAACGGGGCAGGCATGTGAGGCTCACTGAAATTGCAGTGCACCGCACACATACCCTGCAAGGCTCGATCGGATGCACATGCCACGGAAAGCGCGGTGCGAATGTGTGTTGCCGAGTCCGTCGGCACCCGGCTGCATATGCATAGGGATGATTGGGGAAGATTGGCCCAGCAGGCGCTCACCTCGCACACGATGCAGGCGTCCTTTCCGCCCAGCTCCATCTGCGTGTGCAGCCATGCAGATTATGAGAGCCGAACCGAGCGTTAGTGCGCTTCCTCTTGTGCAAACAAGTGCCAAGGTCCAGGAATGGCGGTGGAGTGGCTGCTGTGCAGCGATCCCACCAAAAAGGTGTGGCACAGGATTTAACCCTCACCTGGATGGGCACCATGCCCGCCTTCTTGCAGATGCTGATGCCGGTGTCGCCGCCCGTGAAGCTGATGCAGTTCACCGCCGGGTGCGTCTGCATGCCGAAGAAGCATCTGTTCACTCACATCCCTAGCAAGCGGCCACGCGATATGGCAGCAGCATGAGCAACGGGTGCGGCTTGAGATCGAACCAGCATTGCCAACACTTGATCGGTCGATCAGCAGTTGCTGTAAGCTTGTCAGCTCACCGTGAGGTAGTCGCCGATCTCAGAGCCACGACCAGTGACGATGTTGATCACGCCCTTGGGCACGCCGGCCTTGTGGAAGGCCTGCCGCATACAACAGGTCATCAGCGATCCAGCTGCTGGTCAGCTCGCCATCTTGCGAAACACGTTACACTTTTAAAGGTGGTGCCGACAGGCCGCGTCAAGTCGAATAAGTAATTGACAGTAACATTGTGCAGCAATGTTACACATGCACACATGAAAATGGGAACTGCGGTGTCAGGGCGGCAAGCTTGCAGTGTCAAATGTGGGACTCGAAACTCTATGCACCTGGATCATCTGGAGGGCGGACACGGCGCCCTGCGTGGGCGGCTTCACAACCACAGTGTTGCCCGCCATCAGCGCCGGACCAATCTTCGACACCGCCAGGTTGACTGGGTAGTTGCTGCAGCAGTCGCAAGGGATCAGGTGTCAGCATGGCACACGAACACCGTGATTCGATCGTCATACACTCAGTCAGAACAACGATGCTCAAAGCGCGCGAACCACAGTCTGCGTGTCAGCAGGATGTGACATCGTGCAAAAGGGCGGAATACGGCAGAAGGGGCGAAAGAAATCACAAGGGCGGGATACACAGCACAACGCCGAGAGGAACCTGCACACGAAGGGAGCAGGCATCAGTCAGCGGCCGCCGCGGTCAGACAGGCATTTTCCAACACAACACACGTCAAGAGCAAAACAAGTCACCCTGAAGTAAGATTGGTGTTTTAGGGTCCCCCACCTTCTGCGACAGGCACAGCTTGTTGCGGTCCTGGCCCGGGAAGGAGTCGGACAGCAGCAGGTCGCCCTGCCCCAGGAAGCGGACGGCCTCCTCGGCGGTGTACGACAGGAAGTCTCCCGAGCGGATGACCTCCGTCAGCGAGTCCTTGGCGGGCTTGGCCACCTCCTTCACCAACGAGTCCGCAATCGGCTGCAGCAGGGGAATCAGAGAAGGAGTCAGGACACAAGCTCGGCAGAGGCTTTGTCGTGTCCTTCTGTGAGACGCCGCCGGCTCAACCGCTGTCAGCTGCAGTATTGACGCGGCATCCACGATGTGTTTGCAATTCATTGGCAAATGCACGAGCATGCATGAGACCCGTGTTGATAACGGGCCGACAGAAGGCTCGATAGATCTCCTCCGTGAATGTGTCGATCACGCACCTGCGCGTTCTCCTTCAGTGAGGCGGCGACCTTGTGCAGGTACTCGGCCCGCTTCCACAGCGGCGTCTTGGCCCAGTCGCGGCCGGCGGCCTTGGCCGCCGCAAAGCACGCATCCACCTCCTCTTGCGTGCACGCTTGCACCTGGTAGACGGCCTTGTTGTCCTGTGGCGACATTGCTGCACACCCTGTTTGCATTTGGATGTAGGGGACGGTGGTGCGCATCATTGCAGCACTTCTCGAAGGACGAAACATGTCAACACAAGAAGCATCAATGCTGCTGGGGAGCGATTTTTAAACCACAAGTAGCACCTGAGGGTTCAAGATGCCGACGGTCTTGCCGCTGCAGGAGGCCATATCAACAGTCAGGAATATGGACCACGCAGTCGAACAACATCAAGTAGCAACATGCGATGTACCACGATGCCATCGCCATGCAATCAGAAGGCACCATCAGGTGGCATGCGGGCAGATACCATGCCGCGTGTGCAAAGCTGCGCGCGCGCAACCAGCGCACATATAGGCAGGCAGCTCACCTGGTAGATGCCTTCCACTCTCCATTGACGTAGAACTTGTAGTTCTCACCATCCTTGATCTCATCCACAAAGCTGCTCATCTTGTCTGCACGCAGTCATGGTGATTCGTAAGAGATTGGAAATGCACTCGCAGCAACACGGCGGCCGCTCAAACCGTCAATGGCCTAATGTTGTCAGAAGGAACAAGCGAAGAAGAGCACCGACAGATGGTGACCATGATCCATGAGCTCCCGCTGCTCTTACCACGAGCGTTGGGTTGCGGGATTGTCGCACCTGTTTTCTGCCGCTTTGTCGGCGATTCAGGCAGTGTCAGCAATGTACGAGTTCAAAAGGGTGTGGAACACGAACGATGCACCGTTTGGAGCTTGCGAAGGGTAAACTACACCTCCATTTCAGTCGGTGGGTCTGCGGTCATCATTGGGCCAGGGGCGCTTGGGGGGAGAAATTAGGGCACTAGGGGCAAGAAATGGGGCAACTAAGGGGAAGTCGAAATTGGCTTCCATATTACATTGGCAGGCCACATTGACTGCCAGTCAAACCACAAACAAACGCTCGTGATGCGCAGGGTCAGCACGGCGGCAAGACCCTCATTGCTTGACTCTCTGGCGGGCCGTCCAACACCTGCAGCCGCGCAAGGTAACACTGATGCAGCTTCATGGCATACGTGTGATTCCGGCTACATCAAAGTGACGACACACACACATACACCCAGCTATGCAGCAACTCCGACACACGATCACTGCGCAGCAGCCATCAGCCCAAGAGACGCACCATGGGCTGCACCGCCGTCTCCATGTCCTGCACTGCCGAGCCGGAAGCGGGGCCGCCTTCCTGCCCGGCGGCGCCATCAGCCACGGCGCCAGCAATGCCGCCGTCTGCACCGGTCAGCTGCAGCTGCGGCGGGATTGCCGCCGCCGCCGCCGCCGCCTCTGCCGCCGCGCGCTTCTGCAGCAGCGCGATCAGCTCCCGGGGCGCCGCGCGCTTGGCCTGCAGGCGCTTCAGCTTCTCCGCGACCTCCAGCAGCTGCGTCATCGCCACTGCAGCGCAATGCGCAGCTTGATTGGTTCGGAGGTTCGTTTGGCTTATATACGAGGCATCAGCAGGGCAGCAACGGTGCTTTCTGAGCTGGATCCTGCACTGCACATGCGGAACGTCAAGAGAGACCTGACGGCACAACACTGACTGACAGGTGAAATTTTGACACAATGCCTGTTTCCAGCATGGTGGCCCGATTCGAATGCGCACCGTCCAGCAGGGCCGGCGCGGCGTTGACGGGAGGCAGCAGGTACCAGGGCCGTCCATTTACCAGCGGCGTCGGCATCTTGTGAAGCTTCATGGCCAGAAGCACCGCCGCCGCCGCAATCGACTCGTGCTTGAGCTGCAGGCTGAGCGTCGTCCGCAGGCTGCAAATTCAACAGGCAAGTTTCCCACTTTGTGATTCACCACCTCCGTCAAGGCCTGACTTGAGGCCTGGCAGTGAAATTGACATGCAAGCAACATGCCAGATTTCGCACCTCAGGTTGATGATGTCCCATGTCGTCTGCGGCAGGTCCTTGTTGTCCTTGTCCAGGTCAAATTGCTTGACCCACTGCAGCGCGGGCTGGTACGGGTGCGAGATCTGCCGATGCAGCCCAAAAACAGCATTCGGGCACCATGCAACGGTGAGCTGCTGCCGGCGTGGCATGTCGGGGTCAGGTAAGAGAGCAGCAACACAATGTGCAGTCCCTCGGCAGGCTGCAGGAGCTCGAGCGGGCACCGCATGCGCCGGTGGCAGCTGCCCCATCACCTCGCCATGCAGCGGCCTGGTCAGGGCCAGCGTCGTACATTTGGAACGTCTCACATTTGCGACATTAAATTCTCAAATGTGCACCTTGAAGTCGAACGAAATGACATACAGCAGCGCCCGCTCTGCCTTCAGCACCGCAGCCCTCACGGTGTCCTGCCACTCCTGTTTGGACACCAGGGACAAGGTTGAGAAGGCGGTCATGTCGAAAGCCTTTTGCTGTCTGTTGCCTGCAGCGGCAGCACGGCGCATGCGCCAGGTGGCAAAGGCTGTCATGGGAACAGCATGTCACTGCTGGGGAATCGGCCAGTTTCCCCAGGGATCCCGCACCCTGTCGTGAATTTTGTTGATCTCGGGAATGTTGCCCCGGACCTTCAAGCCCCACATGGCCGCGACTACGTCCTTCAGGGCTTTGGGCGCCTCGTGCACCTTGCACGCCAGGAAGAGGCACGCGGTGGCCACCACCTGCGAAAGCAACACAGCTAGTAAACGCAGAGAGGGGGACCGGTATCGATGTCCCTGTCAAAACTCTCAAGCAGCCGCACATGTGTGAGGGGGAGGCTGCCAAGCCCCACACCGCTTGCACACGCGATTTCACCCTGTTCAGGCTGTGAAGCTGCCGAGCACACCAGGGGCGCCACCAGGCCAGGGTTAGGTGTCAGATCTAGGGTTGGCTTTCGTCAAAACGCGCACCCAGCAGTCGTTGGTGCGCATAGACAAGGTTGCATAGAACTGGTGGCAGAAGACGGCGGCCGTGGCGATTGTTGGCATCGGACTGCGCGCGCAGCAGCAAAGGCGCATCATCAGATGCCAACATGATGGGATGATGATGTGCAACCAGGGCATCAGCATGCATTCCTCCAGGCGGGTTGTGTGAAGCCAAGCAGGGGCTTGCGGTGTTGTTCAGTTGCAAGATGGCAGAGCAGGGGACGCTGCGGTGGTAATGCTGCCAGGCCGACTTGTGTGGCAGAGCATCGCATGTACGAGCGCAGCGCGCACATCTTCATGGCCTCTCCGCAGTCCCGCAGCAGCCCGGTGTACGCCAGCCGCTTCGCCTCCTCCCGCTCTGCGGACACGCCGTCTAACCGCGATGGCGAGTTTGCGTCCAGCACATCCCGTGGCCGAAAGATCCAGTGGGACCCCATGGCGCAGCCGCCTTGGCAGTGCTGCCGGCGCCCGCCGCCGCAGGGTCAAAGCCGGGCTGCAGCGATGCCCGCTGCCTGGACTGACTTGGATGGCTGGCCAAGGCGTTGGGTTGCTGAGCAGGCTTGGACCGGTTGCAGCAAATTCGCTAGGCTCGACGCGTCGTGCGGCGCCGTGTCAGTGACTCTTGTCCAAGTGTCACGCGCCCGAGGGGCTCCACGACAAGTGCCAGAATCGATTGGCAATGCTGGCATCAAGATCTGTGTCGCAGAGTCGTTACGGTGTCGCAGCACCTCGCCAGAGTGCAACACCCCTGTGCCGATGGTCACGTCGAAATTAAGGCGAGCGGCAAGCGAGAGCGTCTGCAGTGCCGAGATGACAGAGGTCTAGATCTCGGATGAAAAGTACTTGCTGCACATTGCAAGCCCTGCTCCAGAGGTGGCTGACACAGCTGGACACATGTTGTGATGCAGACCAGCGTGTCATCTGCAAAACGAGTTTGGGCATTGTCGGCTTCAGGTCTATCGAGCATTTTGTTGAGGGCAGGTCCCGTCAGTCACGGCCTTGCAGAGCTCGAGAGGCTAGCCCAGATACCGGATTGCCGAGTCAGCTGCACCATTGCGCAGCTTTTGCCACGTCCAGAGGGGCGATGCAGGCCTGCCGTAACGGCCTCGGAAGCCGCAAAAACGCTGTAGCCCGGTCCCGTCGCCTGCTGTCCGTCGTAGCTTGGTGAGGCTCCCGCTTCTTGCTGATGTCCTCGTGCCACCTCTCAGCCAGGTGCTGCATTATGCACCCGCTTCTGCAAGTGCAACGGGTGACATGTGACCTTTCACGCTCGTCCATGGTGCAGGGGACGGAACGCAGAGGGCCAATGCGGCGTGTCACAAGGGCCGCTGGTGACGCAACCAGCGCAGCTGGACACACTCGTCGGTCAGTGCAGAAGCCGCACTTGCAGATGCAGGATGTCTGCGTTGTGTCAAGCGTGTATCAATCATGCGAAAGCATATCGAGACTTTGCACATGAAGGATGCGCGTAATAGCACTATCGGACGTCAAGCTGCCCGCTGAAAGCAACGTCTGGTTTGCAGATGCTGAGGTGGAGAGCCTTTCGGCCGGCAGCCTGCACTCTGCAGCTGTGCTGAAGGATGGTTCAGTCGTGACATGGGGCAGCGGCAAGGCCGGCAAGCTCGGGCATGGCGTGGCAGCAAATTTCACGAACCCCACCAGGTGAGACCGCGCCATGACAACTGAACCATTTCATCGCCCGTGCAGCTGATTGCGACATGGTGTGGCATGTAATGTCGGCCATGGAGGCTGTGGACGCGGTCATAAACGTCCACGCAATGCAGCTGCATGTGTTACAGCAGCCGACCTGTTATCCACGTTTTTCATCGCAGGGTGGAGGCACTGGTGGGGCGGTCGAACATCTCGCAGGCGGCACTGGGCACCAGCCATTCCCTGTTCCTGGACCATGACGGCAGCGTCTGGTCGTGCGGCGAGAACAAAGAGGTGGGGACCTTACAGATTTCAGCCTCCTGGCGTGGTCTAACACACAATGTATAGCTGCAGCGGCAGAGCTTTCCCTTGCACGCAGACTGAAGGCATGGCCATGGCAGCACAGGATATTTTATGGAATTCAGCTCACATCAATGTGTCTTTTCTATGTGCAACAGGGGCTGTGCGGGTTGGGCACGCCGCTGGAGCTGCTGGCAGATTTTAGCTGATGATCGGAGCCCTGAGCAGCCAACATCCATATTCCCTGCTGACCAGTGGAAACTGATCGCAGGGGCAGCGCGGGCTGGGCACGCCGCTGGACATGCTGGCTGAGAAGCAGTGGCTAGGCTCCCATGCAGATGATCATCCTCATTAGACTCAGTCAATTGTCATGAGTGACAGGGGCAGTGCGGGCTGGGTACGCCGCTGGAGCTGCTGGCGAAGCAGCGGCGGCAGGAGTGGGCGCTGGGCACCAACATGGCCACCTTCGCGCAGGCTTTTGCCGAGGTGGCGCGGGAGAATGCAGCAGCGCCTGACGGCCAGGTGGGCAACATGTCTTTATTCTGGATTGCTGCGTGCGCCTGCCTTTCCTCAAAATTCCATCCGTCTCGTCTCCATCTGAGCGCACTTTTGAGTAGGCCAACTGCACGATCCAGTTGCATGTTTCGGTATGCTGCCATACTCGGTGATGCACCCCGCCTCATATAACCCGTCAGCGATCACAGGCGGGCACTGACGGAGGCGGCGGCCTGGGCTCCGGCAGCAGCCACAGCTGGCACCAACCGAGCAGCCACTCACACAGCGCGGGGTACCTGAAGCCGTTCATCCAGCACAAGGAACGTCAGGAGGAGCTCGAACGCGCTCGCCAGTGAGTTCTTGATATTGCTCTTCCAATTATACCTCATGCACATCGTGAGTTGGGGCTTCATTCCAAACAAGCCAACTCACACAAGGAGCGCCAGGAGGAGCTCGAGCGCGCTCGCCAGTGAGTCCTGCACATCCTTCTGGTTGAGAATTCGTGAAGATATTGCATATTCATTGTATCATGTCATCGTTTGGCACATAGCTGATCATAATATCAGTCCCTCGCCAGCTCGGGAGTGGAACAATAAAGACAAAATTCGCTTCCCCGGCTGAAATTCTGTAATGCTCTCCAGCTTTACGAATGCAGAAGGAGTGACCACGTCCTCCCTCATTTGCTCAGTCATCTACCACACATGATATTTGCGCAGGATGTTTGCGGGCGCTGCCAGCATGAAGGCAGTGGAGAGCGACAGCGTGTTTGGCGCCTTCCAGGACAGCGCCGGCCTGGGCGGTAAGGCCACCAGCGACTCGGCGACGCTCGCAGCCGGCGTGTTTGGCCGCATGGTGAGTTGTGTACATGCTGAGAAACCACACTTATGAAGGTTCCTCGAGCTGGTTGAACGGATTGGTCATGCCACGCTGCACATGATGCTCCTAGCACAGCTATGCGTGCGGTTGAGGCAGCTGTCTCGGCGTCCTGTTGGTGATCATTGGCCAGATGTCTCCCATGCAGCAGTCCTCTAGACAGCTCATGTGCATCAAGGTCTTAACCCTGCCACGTCGCCGCGCAGGGCGGGCTCATGCCGGGGCAGCACCACACGCCGATCCGCATCGGGCGCGACGCGCACCCGTTGCTGTCTCTCGGCAGCGAGCAGGGAGATGGTGCGGAGGCACAGGCGGCGGCCGGCATCGCCAGGCAGACAGTGACGGGCGTCGCTGCCTCGAAATTCTTCTCGGTGCTGCGGACTGCTGCTGGCGAAGTGTGGACCTGCGGAGGTAAGCCGCAGTGTTTCCGCATCAAATGTCGTGCGGTCAATCAGCTGCAACTGTAGCGGGGTCGAGTGGCAGAAGGTGTTCCATCCTTCAATTGACTTCCAACACGTTACAACTCTCTCCTCCTGGTTACTGAATGCCGCACGCCAACCGCAGGCGGCTTCAATGGTGAGCTCGGACAGCCATCGTCGTGGGTCACCAGCGCCAGCCAGGTCTCTGGCCACGTCCGCGAGGTCCGTCATTGTTTCACAGTGCTTCCTCAATCCTGATATGCAGAGCACTTGCGAATGTGGTTGTGCTCCGGGCCTGCGCCATGCACAGTGCTGTGCCTGCCAGCCTTTGCAAGGCAGGAGATCGAGCCTGCGAGGCTGAAGGAATATCTACGCTGCTGCTGCCTCCCTTGATGTGGCAATTGCTGTCCCCTGGCAGGCGCTCGCAGACAACGGCGGCGCGACGGCAGTGGAGTGCGGCTCCACCTTCTGCATCGCGCTGACAGCCAGCGGCCGTGTGGTCGTGTGGGGCAGCCCTCCCGGCACGCTGCCGCCGCCCGGCGCCCGCAGGTAGGGCCACAATCAGCAGAACCGCACGCTCAACTTTCACTTCCCCAGGCAGAGCGTCCCGCTTTGTCGACTTGAAGCAGACTCAATGCGGGTGTTGTGGCCACCTCAGCCCTGCAAGCCGTTATCATGCACTATGGCATGCAATCAATTTGGAAGTGTTTCTGGTGGTAAATTCATACATCCTTTTCTTGAGCAGGTCTGGCGGCGTGATGGCCATCGAAGTCATGGGCCTGCCGCCCATCAAGGCCGTCGCGGCCGGCAACAGCCACTGCCTCATGACGGACGGCGAGCGGGTGTGGGCCATGGGCTCCTGGCTGCTCTCCAGCGGCCAGAAGGTGCGTGACAGATTGCAGCATGGCTTCTGCTTTGCTGCCTTCATGCAGCTGCAGTCATTGCTGACTTATTGCATGCCGATGGCACATTCGGTTCACATGACTGGGTAGTGCGGCATGGTCGTCAGCAACCGCAACAGCGTGCCGAGTCTGCCTATCAGGTGCAGTAAACAATGCTGAAAGTCCTCCTTCTTGATTGCATGTGCAGGGCGGCACAGAGTGGGGCGTGCCGCAGCAGGTGGCGGGTCTGCCGGACGGCGGCATCTCGGGCATCAGCGCCGGCGCGCGCGCCTCTGCAGCCGTCACGGCAGACGGGCAGCTCTACATGTGGGGCCGCCTCATGGCAGAGGACAATGCCAGGTGCGCGATGCGATTTACGGCAAACTGTTTCCAATCACAGTTTACTTCCTTCACAGGCCAGCCGGCATCTGGCGTATCTGCCTGGTGTCCTTGCAGCGGGATGCGGCAATAACATACCTCATCCATTTCACGTCTTCTGTCTTATCGTGCGCAGGGCGCTGGTGCAGCAGACGACGGGCTTCGCGCCGACGGAGCAGCAGGCGCAAAAGTGGATGTGGGAGGGCATGGGGTCAGACGAAGGGCCGGTGCTCATCCCCGGCCTTGGGCGCGTGGCAGCCGTGCAGCTGGGCTCGGCTCACGCGCTGGCGCTTGTACACTAGAGAGGTCGAGCAGGCCTGGGTCCGCTTGGGTTTCATGCAGTCCGCTGGCGGGAGTGGCGTGGTGTGTGTGGTCGCGCTGCCGCTTGAGCGAGCATTGATTGAAAAGGCTTTTGATCTTCCTCTTCACCGTGTACAGTACTAGAGCAGAAGGAAGGAAGTATGACTCCCGCAGCGGTGAGAGCATCGGGCGAGTGCAGCCTGTAGCAGTGGGACAACTCTGGTGCCGGCGAAGAATACGCTGGCAGACCCATCAGCGAATCTCCCTGGCTGCCTGCGGTGCTGATGCGCCCTGACTTCCGACTCACGGCACGTGGCTGTCAAAATTGTGCCGTTCCGCAATGTCGGCACAGAACAAGCCAGACTCACAAGTCAAGCACCATCATTCGTATCGCAGCGGTAGGCCTCGATCGTGAAACGGGCGCGGCAGTGTCGGCTTGGACTCGTGCGCCACGCTGTCTCGATCGGCCCGGCAGGGCGCTGATGCGATCCGACCACCCGGCTATCATTGAGCAGTGTCCAACTCGGTGCCCGCAATAGAAATCGTGCAGCTGGCCTCTTGTGGCTTTTCAAAAACGTCTGTACAAGACAAAGACAATGCTTTGACTAAGTGCAACTTGCCTGACAGCCAAATAGCAGCGTCGCTTGTTCTTCAGACGACGGCGTCATAAACCTGGGATTCTAGCGAAGTGGCGTGCTGGAGCTTGATAACAGCCAACATGGCGGCGAGCTATCAGGGCGGCCGGGCGGACCGGCAGCAGTGCCGCGTCGTTCTGCTGTTAGACTGCGATGCTTGGTACACGCAAGTGGAGATGAAGCGGTGTGGCATTCCGGCGAACGTCCCGTGCGCCGTGCAGCAGTGGTGAGGTCAATACTTTCTGAATGCTGCCGCAGCGGCGATGCGCCATGCCGGGTGCCTGCCTATCGCTTGCTCCGTGCCTGTGGTGAAATTCGAGGCGTCACAACTTGCATTTGCACCCGAATGTTGCAGGGAGGGCCTTATTGCCGTAAACTATCCTGCGCGGGCAAAGGGCATCACGCGGCACATGCGGGCGCCGGAAGCCAAGGCCCGCTGCCCGGAGCTTCGGCTCGTGCACGTGCAGACCATCGGCAACAGCGAGGAGGCCCTTGCCGCAGATGGAGAGGTGCGCACTTAGCATGGCGGTTCGTGAACCTGCCATGTAGCGCCGGCTGATCCCGCCACGGATTGAAGTGCTGGCCGCAGCTGCGCTTGCACAAAGATGCATGTACGTCTCCCTGCTGGGGCTCCAACAGATTCTCTCCGTGCGACGCAGGCTGTGGTCGGTGCTGGAGATGAGACCGGGCACAGCAGGCTGACGCACAAAGCGTGCCTGGAGCGCTATCGAGTGGCGTCAAACCAAGTCATGGGTCTGCTCCGGAAGCTGGCTCCGAACGTGAGTGCTTCACCTCTCAAGCCAGTGAAATCTAGAGGAGCAGGCATGGACTAGCAAGGCCTTCTAAGCCTTGCGCATTCTCAGACAGGCCGAGTTCCCTTGCCACCTGCCGCTTTTGCAGCATGCGTGCTGCTGTGTCAATATGTCTGATCCATCTGATGCAGGCAGTGGTGGAGAAGGCCTCAATTGACGAGCTGTACATCGACGTGACCTCCATGGTGGAGGCGGAGCTGCGGTCGTCAGCCGGTGGAGACAGGCCGGGTGATGGCCCAGGCGGCACCGCCGGCTTTGGCTGGGGCGGCATCGTGGTCAACGGGCCGCTGCGCGTGGACAGCGAGTTCGAACAGCGGCTGTCGGTCGGCGCCATGATCGCCTGCCGCTTGCGCGGCGCGGTCCGCGAGCAGCTGGGTGAGCCGCGCAGATGCTGTGTCTTGTTTCGGATCCTCTCGACCATTCAAGAGCATTCCACAAGCTGGTGTCATGCCTGCATGCTGGTCCAAAAGCTTGACCATGTGTCCGACGAAATTTAGAACACTGCATCTGCTGCATGTGTGATGACTGGAGCACCAGCGCCACACCCGTGTGTACCCTGCATGCCCTTAGTGCATGCAGGCGATGGTGCATCTGACTTTGTTCACCTGTGCAGGCTACACGCTGTCTGCGGGCATCGCGTGCAACAAGCTGCTGGCGAAGGTGGCAGCAGGGCTGCACAAGCCCGACCAGCAGACCATCGTCCCTCCCAGGTGCCTCAGCCCTGCTTGCTTGGACTGCACAATCTTACCCTCATTCGTTCGATTCGTTAGAGGTGATTGTTGCGATCGTGCTGCGCTAGTAGCATGATGCTTCAGCACGCTGTCCTGTCGGCGCAGAGCGGCGGAGGGGCTGCTGGCGGACATGCCGCTCGGCAAGATCCGCAACTTCGGCGGCAAGTTGGGCGCCGAGCTGCAGGGCATGGGCTGCGCCACGCCCGGGCAGGTGCGTCTCTCCAGCAGCACCGGGATCCTGGTCTAGCTGACATCGACTCTGCCTGCTGGCGACCCATTTGCACAGGTTGCCGTGCCGTCCATGCGTATGCATGACAGAAGGCAAGAGAAGAAGCAAGAGCTGCGGGGAAACGACATCTGCTGATCGAATCTTGCACATCGAATGCGCAATGTCTCTGCGGCGCCCTGAGGTCTGTGCAACCCTGTGCCAGGTGGCAAAGCTGCCATTCCTTGCCCTGGAGGCGCGCTTCGGCGAGCGGGCGGCCTGGATCGCCGACGCCGTGCGCGGCATCAGCGATGACCCTGTGCAGGTGGCCGCCACCGCCAGTGCCACTCTGTGCTGCCGTGGTGCTGCTTTGTCGGTGCAGACTGTCGTTTCAGTCATCATCGAATGGCAGACCTCGGTGGACACAGCCAAGCCGCACGGTTGTTCTCGTGGTTCACCCTTTCATCGTCACAGCCTCAAAATCAGCTGCGCATTCTCTTCCTCTTCAGGAGAAGGAGCTGCCGAAGAGCATGCTGGCGGCCAAGTCCTTCACGGCGACCTCCGACTGGCGTGCGCTGCAGCGCTGGCTGACCATTCTGGCAGAGGAGCTGGCGGGCCGCATGGCGGCAGACGCGGCGCAGCACCGCCGCCACCCCCGCACCCTGGTGCTGCACTACAGGTACAGACTGTGATATATGTACCAACTCTGCCATGGTTCAGAAATTGAAAGGCCGAGGCGCCATAAGCAGCGGACGCAGCGCAGCACCGCCGCCACCCCCGCACCCTGGCTGCACTACAGGTACGAACACTCGCCAGGGCGATGTTCTCTGATTTAAAAGCTTTGGTGAATGCTCTTTAAGGAAAGCGCCAGAGTGTGACGGACGCAGCGCAGCACCGCAGCTATCCGCGCACCCTAGTGCTGCACAGCAGATGCAGACAATTGCCTGATCTCGCTGGATCCAATCATGCGTCTCTGGAGTCTCATTTGAGGAGGAGCTGCAGACCCAGAACGCAATGCTGTGTGGGGCCAAGCCATGCAATTTGAACCGTGAAGGTGCACATTTTCGGAGAGCAACTGCGGGAGTCTGAAGGCATTTGTGATGCTTGCAGGGCCTCTGGCGGCGGAACCACCACAGCGTCCGGCCGCACGAAGTCCTGCCCGATGCCCTACTTTGGGCGCCAGAAGCCGTACGCCGAAATCATCGCCGCCACGGCGCTGAAGCTGGCTCAGGTGTGCAGTCTGCACTTCGCTTTTTTGCATCAGGGTGGTCCGGCAGTGCCCGTATGTTTGCGGTAGCGGCTCATCCTAGGGAGACCCTGGTGCAGCTAGTGCGCCTACAGTTAATGTCCTCCAGCTAAAGTCCACTGCAATGGCAAGAGGATAGCAGTATGCGGAGTTCATTTAATATGCTTAGAATTTCGAATCCTGATGACGCAGGGCACACCGGACTTCCTGCCGTGCTTCCAGCTGGCCATCTCCGCCACGGAGTTTGCGCCGGCGCCCGTCGCGCAGCACAAGTCCATCGAGCGCTTCTTCGGCGCTGCGGCGGCGGCACGCCGCGACGCGTCGCCCGCTGCCCCTGATAGCGCTGCGGCCGGGCTTGTGGGCGATGGACCGGCGCAGGCGTCGGAACGTGCAGCCGGCAACGCCAGCGCGGCCGCGCCTGAGGCCCAGCAGGGGCGGCGTTGCTCGGGCGGCCGCCGTGGCGCATCGCAAGGCACCATTGAGTCGCTGTTCCGGCGCGCGCCCGACGTCGAGGCAGCTCGCAGGAGCAGCGGTGACGGCGGAGGTGGCAGCGGCAGCGGCGAGCTTCAGCAGCGGCATCTGCTCCCGCATCAGACAGCAGACGCACAGCAGGCTGCGCCTGGCCAGGCTGGTGTCCACCCGCAGCCAGACCGGCCTGTGCCGCAGCAGCAGGATGTACAGCCGGTGGGAGAGCAGGCCGTGTCACTCACAGCTTCCGCGCTGCACCTGGCGCCTGTGCGCACAGCGCCGGCGTCTGCCCCTTCTCTGAGCCCCACCGCTATGGCCGCTAGCCCATTCAGCGCCAGCCCCTTTAGCGGCGGCAGCGCCTGCAGCGGCAGCCCCTTCGGCAGTCCCTTTGCCGGTTGCAGCCAGCAGGCGGCGGCGGAGGCGGCTGACGACACATTTGCAGCGGAGCCCTGCGCGCGCCGGGAGACCGATGGCGCCGCCGGCCGGCAGCACGGCGCTAGCCCGGCCGCGCGCACCAGCAGCGCCGGCAGCAGCGGCAGCTCGGGGCTGGGCACGCGGCCGGGGCGGCCCAGCGGCGGCCGCGCCCGCCGCAGCCCAAACGCCGCGGTCGTGGACAAGCGCCGCGACCTGTTCGCCGCCGCCTGCGGCGCCGCCATCGCGGAGGTTTCTGGCTCCCTCAGCCCCGCAAGCAGCCTCGGCGGCGGCTCCCCGGCCGGCGGCTCGCACGCGGCGGTGTTGCCGTTGGCACGCGCTGAAATCTCGATGCGGACGCCGACTGACCTGTCCGATGCCGCGGCGTCCGCGGTCGAGGCAGCAGCAGCGGCATATGCGTGTACTGCGGCGACTGACGCCGCCACTGCGTCGGCGGCAGAGGCGGGCGCCGCGACGCAAGACGCTGCATTGCCACAGCCGCTGCCAGCAGCGTTTGCTGGCAAGGCGAGCGCGTCCAGCGCCAGTGCGCTCACGCACGCATCCGCGGGCCCCAGCAGCTGCGGTAGTCCGCCAGAGCTGGACCCTGCGGGAACGGCGCCGCCTGTACTGTCGGATGCTGCGGCAGCTCCGGCAGGCGGCGGCACTGCGGGCACGGTGTCGCCTGCGCTGTCGGACGCTGCGGCAGGCGGCGGCAATGAAGCCTCAGATGCAACTCTGCTGGAGGGCATTGACATCGCGGAGCAGCGGCGCATCCTGCAGGACATTGCTGTGCGGCAGCGGCTGGATGCGGGCCGGCCCGGCAAGAAGCGCGGCTCCAGCAGCGGGGCCGGCGGAACCAAGAGGGGGAAGGCCGGCGTGCCCGCCGGTCAGACACAGTTGTCCGGCTTCTTTCCAATGCAGTAGTCGTTTTGGTAAACTCCTTTCGAGAGTTTGGCACCCGACGCAACCGTACATCGTCTGCATGAAGCATGTGTGACGATTTGGTCCCCTGTTTTTTCTTCGGCGTGTTGTGTGCAATTTCGGATCAGGCTCTGCAACTGCCTTCGCCGTGCTTCCCGTAGGTACTTATGCATATGTGAAACTGCTTGACATATGCCAGGGTGGTAAGTCATAGGCATTGATTAGAACCAAACTGTTGCAGGAGGAAAAGCAGAAGAAGCGGTTGGACGCGGATACTGCATGGTTCAGTGAGCGCCAGCGGCAACCGCTACATTCTTTCTGAAAGAATGTAGTGAAGGCCACCTCTCAATACCTGTAAGCTGGACCAGAGCCAAGCAAAGTCTAACCCCTGTCACCAGTATTGTGCAGATCCCAGTCTACAGCTCCAGATCCACCCGACCGGCGGCTGCAGCGGCAGCATGTCTGTGCAACACACGATGTGCTCGCATGACATTCCCGTGTCCAGGACTGATACCGCGTCATTCAAGTCCGTATTTTGATCACGATTGCAGGCAGTCTGCCTGCAGCATACACCACGAGTCAGGACCCGAGATTGAAGTCAACTCTGCAGCGCGAGGCCGCTGCTGACTCCCCCATATCGAAACTGTCTGCAAAATCCTCGGGCCGGAAGCGAATGGTCCATGGCAAGCTCAATGAAGATTGCTGGTTCGCTGTGCGGAATGACCCAGCACCCTACAAGCGGCGGTCATGACAAAGCATGCATCGTGCCACTCTGCATTGGTCGCCTTGTGGCATACTGCTGCGGAGACACGACAGCTGCTCATGTCGAATACCCGGCACACCCGAGGCCTGCATCAATGTGGGCAGGAGAGAATGAAGAATGCCTCACCTGATGAGCTACACGACAACTGCCTGCGTCCGCGGGCGGCTGGTGATGACCCATATCTGCACAAGGAGGAGGGGAGAGATGTGTGAGCGCAACGCATATGCAGCAGAGAACACTGCAAGTCAACTATTGGCTGTTCAATTTGCAACGCAAAGCGCTGACAACATCGCATGGCTTATTAGGGCAACAGAAATGCGCAAAGTGGAGTGGAGGGGAAAAATTACAGCATGGATGACCCCCGGGAGCCATCCCCTGTACAGCGGCCACAGCGGCGATCAGTTTGCCGTGCGCGTCTGAACAAACAGAGGAATCAGTCTGCGAAATGATGCTGCATGGCACCCTCAAGCGCATGCTCTGCCCCCACTGCATGCAGCGCTCATGATGGGACCCAAGCCACACTACTGAAGGCATGTCATGTGGCCGTAGGAATAGACGCACAGGATCGTGAGGCAAATGTTGATGAGGAGGTCCATGCCGCATCCCGTCTGTGGCGGCAAATCATTATGTACATGAGACCCTAGGCAATATAGCGCTTGGTAGAATCTGTGAACAACATATTTGGCATTTGTTTCACATTGTTCACATCGTCCTTCGAAACTGCCGTCACACGTCGCATCTCACACGCACCCTCAGGAAGACGCCCAATGGCGGCTGCGTGAAACACGACAATGGCGTTCAGGCGTCATTGGAATGAGACCCCGTCAAACAGTCGAATTTATTGTGCTGTATGACTTTTGGGTCATAACTGTGAGTGGTTCCGTGCTTGCAGATGCGACAAACGAAGACCAGCCAGAATGTGATGCAGATGCGCGTGCAGGCAAATGTCGAATATGTGCGCAAGCACGCACATGCACCGATACACGTACCAGGAATATGGCGAGAACAATATCGATGACCTGCGCGGCAAGCAGAGGAGTGTGTTTCGGAAGCTACAGCTGTTATGATGAACCTGCGGGGTGCACATTGAGACGGCAATTGCGCGCGTGCGTGGTCGCAAAAAATAAGTAAAAGTGACTCACCTCGCTAGCGGTGACCATTATTGCAAGCTTGAGACGTGCGAATCGTACGAGTCGGTGGCTGATCAGTCGGACGACGGTTCTGCTTCTTTGCGTGTGCGCTGCAGCCGCTGGCTTCGTCAGCTAAATGACTAGCGATGTTGAAACACGAAAGCTGCTGGATAAGTTATTTCAGCTGCAAGCGCTGCTCTGGCAAGATCTGTTTTGTACAGGCTCCTGAGGTGTTGGTTGCCAGCAGGAAGCTGGTAGCAGCGGCCCTCAGGGTTTAGAATGCTTCAACCCTTCAGGATTCAGCCATCGATTGATCAAATCCGACAGCACTGAAAGAATGGTGTACCAGGCGCGGCGTCTGAAGGCTGACGAACGTGCCCTGAGTTTACTCAAACACAGAGGCTGGGCATGCACGCGCTGAAATGTCGGCTCAGAAATTGTGGTCAGGCTGCTCGCGGGCCCGCATCGAAGTGATGCAATGTGGAATCTGGACTGGGACGGCGTATTGCTGCATCCCTGGTTCAGCGGGCGGTGTTATCATGCCACCACCCCCCCGCCGCCTACAACGCGCGTCCGTTTGGGCGCCTTCGAGGCCACGACCCACACAGCGTGGATGATGCCTGCGGCAGGGATGTACGTGCGTTAGCAGCGTGCTGGTAGGTCGGAAAAGCGTGTGCATTAAGACCGCTGCAGCTCCAAGGTACAGACATTGTGGTTTGCGAATAAGTCCTGTGCAGAACGCTCTGCACATGCAATCCATGTCCAGTCCGTCAGCAGATGGACGACAGCTGTTCAGGAAAGGATTGAAATGCTCGCCTGGCAGCCTGCACAATAGAAGTCAGCATTTCAGTGTCCACTAGGGATCTATTTCTGCTCAGTGCACGTCAGCAAACAGCAGGTGCAAGTTAGCATGTGCATGGCAATGCGCAGCAGATTGCGACTTACCACCCCAGGCAGCAGAGCAGGATGTTGATCAGCTGCAGGAATGATGACAAGCTGTCGGACGTGATATCGGCGGGATCGGATGCAGCGCTGAGATGCACAGGCCGGAAATTTCCAGTGCGCAGCTGAGATACGCGCCCATGTGCGCAGTCACTGGCAGCGACATACACGGAATCGTGAGCAGTCACCAGGTCGCAGCCGCAGCCAGTAGCCAGCAGGACGCCGACAGGAGCTGCTAGTCGCACGCAAGAGCAGTCAGCACCGCTCAAAAGCTTACAGGAGCACTGGCGGCGGCAGCGGCTCCATAGACTCCCTAGTAGGGAGGTGCTGTTTGTGCTGTGGCGTGCACGTACACTCTGGTCACATTCGGGCACAGTGCCCAAATGCAAAGGCCAGAAGATGCATTTAAGTAGCTGCCAAATGCATGATGAATATCCATTCGGGGCCTCAGGCGCTACTCACGCAGCAGCACCGCGAAGATGACCTCGCAGCACTACAAGGCGCACGAGTGCCGTCATCAGCAAGTAGCAGCCTCTTCCACGCACATGCAGGCGGTTCCGGAAGTTTATGAATGGCTGTGCCGCGATCTGGGCCCTGCAGCCCTCCTGCAGGTGTGCACTGCAGCGAGTGAGTTGCACAGCAAAGGGGCTGGAGGGAATCGGGTCTCACGTCGGCCATGATGAAGGTGGGTCGGCTTGCGGGCGAGCTCGAGCTCGCAGAAAGGAGTGTTCGTACCGCGGTGTCAAGAAGCAAAGCCTGGCGCCCAACGCGTGTGTAAACTCAAAGTGCACTTGTAGCGACTTGGGGCTGGCACTGCTGCTGCAAGTAATCAGTGCAGAGCAGGGCTGTTTTCACCAGCTGTGGGAAGCCAAGCCAGAAGCTGGCTTAGGTTTGGGACTCTCGCAGAAAGCGCCAGAATGTGGGAGTGTTAATAAACACTCACACCATAAACCCATCTGTACTGCAGCAATGCAGTACAGACACCCCAGCCAAGCTGGAGTGAAGCCCAAGGCTTACAAGTGAACCACATAGGCTCATCAGTGTTGGAAGGCCCATAGACATTAGGTAGCCTAGCATGGCATATATGCAACAGACACATGATGGTTTATTGGTGATTTGATGCCTTATCAGCCTGAGTGAGGCTGTCCTGTCATCGAAAATTTCTTCGTCGTTTTGTTTTGTGGTGTAGTTCAGCTTCTCTTGGCATTGGCCCTAAAGACTGATCACTTGTGCTTTTGTGGTGCGCGCTCCCGTGGGCCCGCGGGCTCCTGACATGCACCTGTGCGGTTCGCTGAAGTTATAGGGCTCGGCCCCCCTTTGTGTGTGGTCCTGGGGCAGGTCCACCCCACCCATTGTTTCAAGGGACCACACACCCTCGCCGCACAGGCGGGCTGCAGCCGAGTGCTGGCCCGGCCCGCCGCTTGCCTTGCGGCACCAGCGGCGCTCGCTGTCAGTGATCACTGACAGCGAGCGCCGCCGGTGCCGCAAGGCATCATGATGTTCTGCTGCCCCGCCGAGCACCGCTGCCCGTGACGCCATTACTGCGCCATTGCTCACGGTCAGCGTTCCGCATATCGCCCCTTGCGCGTACAGCGATTCAGCTTGGACCCGGACCCTTGGCCTTGGCGCTGTGTACAGGGCCGCAGCATTACCGCCGTTAGCAGCCTTCCCTCGCTTTTCAGCCTTTGTATCGATGAGCCGGGATGTAATGTCAAAAGTCAAAGCAGGGGGAGTAGAAGAACCTTCTACTCCCCTAGAAACTGCCCCTAGTCAAAGTTCGTCGTTACTTCTTCTTCCCCCTCCTCCTCATCCTCACGTGAGCGCACGTGCCCTCCAGCAAGCAGGCAACCAGCAATCCTGAAACGTGCTGCAGAACGTGCTCGACGCCTCGTAAGTCCCGCCTCGCAAGGCAAAACAATTAGCACCGCCAGAGGCAGCAGCTCAAATTTCACCTTTGACGTCCTCTCTGACGTACCTGGAAGTTTGCACCTGGCGCAGACGTTTCCGCAGCTTGCACCGTATCGGTAGGTCGCGCCATTACACCCAGATCTGCCAAGCTCCACTACGCCCCAATCGTTAATCTCGCCATGGCGCCGTCCAACGGCCTGCACGGCCAGCACCAGCAGCTGGCCGACCCCGAGGAGCGCCTTGCAGCCATGACGAAGGAATTCGGCGAGTTTGGAGGTGTCAATGGCTCTGTGGAGGTCAGCGCAGTGTTCAGAGGTGCAGTCCGACGCTCGCATTGACTCCTGACACCATCCAACGCGGCATACAGGACGGCATGTGCAGGCGCCGTGCAGAACGGTCCTTGCTCGCAGTACGTGGTCCAATCGCTCGATAATCTGGTTTTAACTTGGTACTGTGTGGCGATCTCCTGCAGCCATGAAGGTGAAGGACCTGTCGGGCATCTTCCAAGGCCGCCTGGGGCCAGATGAAGGTCAGCGCGGCGGGACAATGCGCTGCAGGCACTGATTGCGCTTGAACCCATTGTTATACAGCTAAACCACAGTGCAGTAAAGCCACATGCAAAGTCACAAGGCTCTGATTGGTCTGCTGCGCCTGCGCCGCAGGCTCCTACCTGTACGGCCGCCACTTCAACCCGACCCTGCGGCACCTGGGGCGCCAGCTCGCGGCGCTGGAGGGGACGGAGGCCGGCTACCCGACGGCCTCAGGTCTGTCCGCCGTCGCCTGCACGATCCTCAACATCTGCTCCAGCGGCGACCACATCGTCTCCAGTCACACGCTGTACGGTGGGTCTTCGTCTGCAGATGCGCTCTGCATTCCTGTGGGTTTCTGGGCTCACTGTGGCTGCCTGCCTGTCTGCCTGCCTGCCTGCCTGCCGGTCACATGTGCAAAAACATAGCATTACACAAAATGGTTCTTCGCAGGCGGCACCTTCGCGATGCTGAACGAATTTCTGCCGCAGAAGATGGGCATCACCACAACCTTTGTTCCCCTTGACGACCTCGCGGCTGTGCGGGCCGCCATCCAGCCCAACACGAAGGTTCTGTTGTTCTGTTTTATTTTTGTTGTCTCAAACACACCAGCCGATCCTTTTTGCCATAGCACCCAGGTGCTTCTGCGCACATGCCCTGGGCGAGGGCGCCTGCAAGCTGACGACCTGTGATTTCTGCCGGTGGCAGGTGCTGTATGCGGAGACCCTGAGCAATCCGACGCTCTCTGCGGCAGATCTGCCCGTGCTTGCGGATGCCGCTCACGCAAACGTGCGTCTCGAACTCCCCATTTACTTTCATATCCTTGACATTGCTGCTGCTACATAGCAGTGCTTCTTTACCCCTGCATCTTGGGCACGTCTTTGTCGGCCGAGTTTATAAGCTGCAACAAGCTGCAAGCTGCTTTGCCGCTCGACGCAGGACCTCACGTTCGTCGTGGACAACACTTTTGCGCCGCTGGTCGTCTCGCCCGCCCGCTGGGGGGTCGACGTCGTGGTGCAAAGCCGCACGAAGTACGTCAGCGGGGCCGCCGACATCATCGCTGGTGGGTGCTGACAGCTTGATCCACACCCTCTCAAACCCGGCGGCTGCTGGAGGCACAATACCTTACTGTCTGAGCATGCGTCCATTTCCAAATAAATTTGTCAGCAACACATCTAGTTGCTGAACGGAAAGGGGGCCTGAACTAACCAATGTCTGAAACCTGACTCACTTTGCCGCAGGCGCCATCTGCGCCTCGAAGCAGTTCATAGATCAGCTCATGGACCTGCACACCGGGCCGCTCATGATGCTGGGCCCCACCATGGACCCGCGCATCGCGTCCGACCTGAGCCTGCGGCTGCCGCACCTGGCGCTGCGCGTGCGGGAGCACTCGCGCCGCGCCCTCGCCTTCGCGCAGCGCCTGCAGCAGGTGCGCCTGGGGTTCAAAGTCTGAAATTTCCGAAGGCCGGCGGCGCTGCCATCCACAGTGCAAACGATGCGACCGACGCTTTCTGATCAACGCAACGATGCCACCGAGCCTTGTGGCTTCGGATTTGCATAGCAGTCACGTGCACAGGGCTGCCGGGCAGTCTGGCGCTGATTGTCATGCGAGCCTTGTGGACAAGCCGCCACCAGACAGCTGTGGGATGCCTCGCGCAGCCTCCGGGGCTGACAGTGTGGCGGGGAGTCACTGGAGTGCAGAATGCATGGCACAGCTCGACTGGCGTGGTGCAGGAGGGCCTGGACGTGTCGTATCCCGGCCTGAAGACACACCCGCACAATGAGCGCCTGGAGGCGCTGTGCAACCCTGGCTACGGCCACGGCGGCATGTGAGTTTTCTAGGGCTACAAATCTTTTCCCAATCTGCTCCAGACCTGGAGGCTGTGGTGTCGTTTTTGGTGATGTTGCTCGACTGGACTGTGCCTTGTCACACTGCTTCTGTGAGCAAACCTGATGTCTCGTCTTGACAGGCTGACGTTGAACCTGCACTCGTACCAGAACGCTGGGCGCTTCATGGTGCGATGCATGTAGAATTGCATGCGGAATATATACTGCATTCCTTTGAGGGGCTTCAGGCAGTAAAGACTGACGCATGTTTTGTCCTTTTAAAGTAGGCGCCAACCTCAGGTGGTCTGCCCGCTGACGCTTTGTTGTGCGTCCTTTGCAGGAATCAGCACAGAACGAGCACCAGTTCGGGCTCATCGCCGTCAGCCTCGGGTGGGACGGGAAGTTGCATTGATATGTGTGTGGAGCAGCCCATTTGCATGTGCCATCAACATGCTCTGCTTTCGACAGTCTGCGCCAAACACACCTTTTAGGCCTTATTGATTGTCTTGCATATTGCATACCGCATTTCTACAAAGATCGTTACCATTGCAGCGCCTGTGGTTGGCATGCAGGTACTTTGACACCCTGCTGAGCGCCAGCGCCTCATCGACGTCCAGCCACCTGAGCGAGGAGGACCTCAAGAAAGCAGGCGAGATGCGCTACCCACTACTACTGTGAACAGACAGAACTCCACTGAACCGTCATGCCCTTCCTCCCTGCATGCGTGTTGGCGCACACACGCCACCCAGCTGATGGGCATGGAAAAGAGGATCGCCTGAATCGCCTGGAAGAGATGTGTAACCTGCGGAAAACCACTCGAATGCATGCCCGCCGCAGACATCAAGCCCGGGCTGGTGCGGATGAGCGTCGGCTTGACGGGCAGCCTCGAGCAGCGGCTGCAGCAGCTCGTCTCGGTGCTCAAGGACAGCTCCGCTGGTCAGCAAGCCACCAGCAATAATGGCCCAGCCGCGGCGTGAGCGATGGCGACACAAGCAAGCCGACCTTTATGCGGCGGAGAAGGGCCAAGAAATCAGGAGCGAAAGCTGCTGACAGCATTTGCCTGAGCAAGGCTTTGAGCCAACGCTGCACACCGTCGGTGTCGCCTAGGCCAATATGCCGAACATTGTACATATTGTCACTGTACCTATATACCTGTGTATTGTCCCGTCAGGCTCCCTGTCTTGAGGTATCTGCATAGGTGTTTCTAGAGCAAGTTGTAGTTGTAGCAGCAATCAATACTGTAGGATCCCTTCGATTTGAAGACTTGCGGCTTGGATGTGCCGGCATGCAGCACGTGTTGCAATAACGGCTTGCCTGCGCCTCTGTCCCACCGCCGCAGATGCCGCAGGTGGTCCAGCTCCCACGGCCGGGACGCGGCCACCCCAGTGTCATCATAGCCCCATTCTTATGATACAATAGACTGCTGCAGCAGTGGATCTGAGCTGAGGCACCCTGGAATGTTTATTTTGAAGTGGCAATCTCGGCCTCCAGCTGGCGATCTGTGGCAGTTGAATTTTTGTACCACAGTTCACGCGAGGGTCGTCGAGGAAATATGCTTTCCTCGACGCCCCTTGTTCACAGCTCGCAGAAAAATCACTCTGCTTGATAGCTGCTGCGCACACAGTGCGTTCGGGGACAGCATCACTTGAAGGCCCCGCGTTTCCGATCGCGTGCGCAGCTGGCTACAGCTTTGGGACCGGTCGAGTTTCTCACGTCTATGCACGATCAGAAAGCACGCACGCCACCCTCCTCCGGCGTCAGTCTCGGCGTTTGGTGTCACGCCAGTGTAGCTTTACGAGGTGAGCAACGCCTCTGCACGGCGTCCCCTCGCCTGGCTACCTTGCCTCGGGCAGGCGGTGCATGGTGGCCGTCCGCTGGCCAACGGGGGTTTCGTGGGTATCTCTGCCGTGGTTCTGAGCCGGCACTCTGCACGCGGATTTTGGCATGCGGCATCCAGGTGGCATCTGTATGCTACGAGGGGATTTCACACAGCCTCGTTCGGCAGGCTGGAAGGACGTGCGAAGTATGTGCACCAGCTTGGCCACGAGAAGGCCCAAGCTTGGTGCGGCTGTCACGATGATCAGGCCTGTGACGAAGTTCATCTTTGGTCGGATGCTGCGTTTGGCGGGTGCGATGCGCTGCCAGACGGTCGAGCGTATCGCGCTGCTGTATCTCGGCAGTGCCTAGAGCCGTCCGATTTTGCTGGTGCTCAAACGAATCATGCCAGGCGTCCGAGCAGCGAGGTCTCACCACTAGCATCAATCACACATCCGTAAAATAGCCTGCAGCGTGCCAGGGGCTGCGGTGGTGCCGGACGGACTGGGAAGCCGGCCACCCTCCGGCATCACCACTTTGCTCTTCTGGACTGCAGGCCTCCTGAAGCCCCCTAGACACCGCCGTGCATGGCGCTGACGGCCAAGCCATGGTCGCCGGGGGCCCACGAGGCAGGGCCCGCATTCAGGCCGCAGCGGCTGTCCATGGACGGCCAGACCCCGCCGGCTCAGCCCAGCGGCGGCATGGCAACAAGCCTCGACAGCAGCCAGCTAGATGGCCTATTCTCCACCTTTAGTCAGAGCTTGCAGCTCCAAGGTGCGTTTTGTGACTGCAGCACATCACAGCAACGCATGCACGACATGCACGCCGAGCCATTGCCAGTCAGCTTCACTGTGCGGCAATGCAGACGTGTGATGCTGGACAACCTACAAGACGGTTTGCAAGCCGCCAGGCCCTTTCTGCTGACCCGTTCAAACTATCGTCTGTGCAGGTAGCACAACTCAGGAGGCACCGGCAATGCCTGCGGCCAGCTATGTTCTGCGGTCGACGACAAACCTCGCCAGCAGCCAGCCGGGACTGCGCAGCGGCAGGTGAACGCGATGTACGACAGCCTCATGCTGTGACGTAGTGCACAGACCCTCGGCCACCAGTGCCGTATGCCCACCGTTGCATTTACTTGAGGGCATTCGCCTGTGAGGTCTACCAGCGCCTTCTCACTTGTGCTTCGCACTCAAATCCACTCCAAACCGTAGTTTGCTTACCGCTGCACTGCATGCCTGCCACGCAGCCTCGAGCAGGCGGTTGCCATGCAGAAGTCCATCAGCGAGGAGGACATGTTCTCCGCGATCGGCGGCCTCGAGCTGGGGCGGCGGGATGGCGACGGCGGCGGCGCCGTCCTCGGCTCCGCGCTGGCGGCGCGAACCCCCTCCGATCTGCTGGGCGGCCCACCCGGCCTCGCTGCAGGGCCCCCCGCCGCCAGGGACCACGTCCCCAACAGCCTGTCCGCAGGCAGCCTGAACGGCGGCGGCAGAAGCGGAAGCGGCAAAGGCAGCGCGGCGCCGGGCGGGGCGATGGCCGGCAGCCCTGTGCCGCCGCTGGCCGCGGGGGCCAGCTTTTCTGCCGGCCCCTCGATCGGCGACCTGCCGCAGGACGAGACGCCGTCACGCACGCTGTTTGTCCGCAACCTGGACCCCTTCACCAACGTCGGCGAGCTGCAGCGCGCCTTCGAGGTCGGTTGCTGCACCGCTGCAGGAGCTGCTCCGATGCCATCCAAAGCGCTGCTGCTCAGCCTCGCAGTTTTGGTCATAGTGAAGGCCAGTAGGGATGCTCCCGCGGCTTTGCATCGGCATCCATGAGTAAAATCTGCCCGTATCAAACACTCCCCTGCACCATTGTGCAGGCGTACGGCGAGGTGAAGACGCTGTACACGGCGTGCATTGCCCGCGGCTTCATCATGATCACCTACTTCGACCTGCGGGCGGCGTGCCTGGCGATGCACTCGCTGCAGGGCGCGACGCTCGACGGCGCGAGCCTGGACATCCATTTCTCCGCGCCCCGCGACGGCACTCCCGAGAACCACGAGGTGAGAGCTGCTGTCGGTTTGGTTGACAGAGGGCTTATAGTGTGCCCGGCACAGATGGCCGAGGCATCCATAGCATGATTCCACGCAGAGCATGTAACACTGCTTGGAAGGCATCAATGCATGCACCGTAGTACATGCTTCACCCACACATGCCAGAGAGCTGCCAAGCCCATGAAACTCGACACACCTGGGCACATTGCAGGGCCATGGCATCCCGTGCAAATTGCTCGCAGCTTGCACACAATTTGCCTTTGTCATCACATTTCTGACGGGATCAGATGCCTGCAGGGCAATGTGACGCTGTACAACCTGGACGCCTCGGTGTCGCTGGAGAAGCTGTATCAGAGCTTCGTGACCTTCGGCGACGTCAAGGACATCCACTCCGCCGCCGGCCGCCCCAACGCCAAGCTCATCGAGTTCTACGACGGTGCGCAGTTCGTGACATGCTGCTGCTGCTGCAGCCTTGCCCAATGTGGATGCCCTTGGTCTATATCGACACCATCCAGGCCTTTTTGCTTGCCACGACCTGGCAGATTCTGCTGGGAGCTGCGGGTGACGCCTGTACGCCTGTATGATTGACGGCATGGCCATGAATGATCTCCCTGTCGCCCACAGTGCGGCACGCAACGGCGGCATACCAGGCGCTGAGCCAGGGCGTGGCGAGCAAGCGGCGCACCAAGTCCTTCGACATGGCGGCGCTGCCCAGCGTGCCGGAGCTCAACGCCGCTCACCTCCCCTCCCGCACCTCGCAGGAGGTGCGCTCCAGCAATTGTGCAGTGCATGCAGGGCTGCCTCACCTGCTCGACGACCAAAATTGCATTGTTGGGACGATGTTTTCGGCTGACCGCACACACTGGCCGTGCCGCTTGCCACCGTGAGGTGGAAGCACCATCCACGTCAGGCCCTGCATGCATGACCCTCACGACCTGCTGTGCCCGAGCGTGTTGACGTGCGCCACTGCCTGCTGCAGAGCCTGGCAGCGCTGACGGGTGGCGCCGACAGCTGGGGCTCCGCCACGCACTCCAGCAGCATCCAGGAGCAGCTGTCGCAGGCAATGACGTCGCAGGCGGCGGCCGCCGCGGCGTCGCAGCCGCAGGCGCAGCAGCCACTGCGTGCGCTGTCCTCCTCCAGCGGCGAGTTTGCGCCGGCGGCGGGCCCCGCCGGCTTCGACCCCCGCCTGGCCGCCGAGCTGGCGGCGATGCAGATGGGCGGCGGCGGCGGCGATATGCCGGGCACGTCATACGGCTCCGCGGCCGGCGGTGTGCCGCATGTTGGCTCTGCTGGCGTGCTTTCGGACGCCGGTCTGCCCGGCCCTGCTCGCTACAGCAGTGGAAACCACCCGCAGGGTGCGTCCCTCTGCAACCACTGACATCCAGTCTGCTTTCTCGAATGCTGCATCTTGGTGTCCTCTGCCGCTGCAGCTGCACCCTGGTGGCTCGCTTCTAGCTTCCCGGGTTGACAGCGGATTTTGGCAGCTGATGTCGGTGAAGGCTTCATGTAATAACAGAAGCTTTTGATGCAAGTTCATGTCGACCTACAGGTCTGGGCATCCAGGACAGCGGGCGGCAGATGTCGGCCGGCCTGCCGCCGACGCGCCGGCTGTCCGCCTCGGGCAGCATGGACCACCTGCAGCGGCTGGGCTCGGCGGGACTGGTGGGCTCCGCCGGCGGCGGAGGCGGCACGGTCGGCGGGCAGCACTACGGCAGCCGCGGCTCGCTGCAGGGCTCGCTGCCCGGCTCGATGACGGGCTCCCTGCACGGCGGCGGCGGCGGCATGGGTTTGCCGCTCGGCCCGCGGCTGGGCAGCGCCGACGGCGGTCACCCCGGCATGCAGCTGTCTAGCGCCTCGGCGTCGGCGGCGGCCGCGCAGCTGCAGGGCCTGGGCTCTGCGGGTGCGTCGTCTTGCAATGTTCCAGACACTTAGCACTGCATCGACCTCCCATCTGCATTTTCTCGTGCTCTGGCTCCAGCTCGATTCATTCTCGCGCTGCTCGAAGTCCACGGTGCCGGCAAACACCATGCACAGATGTCGGTGGTTGTTGCTCGATGACAGTTGACAGCCGCCCTCTGCTGGCCATGCGCAGGCTCCGACAGCCTGCCGCCGGGGCTGGGCTATGACGCAGGCTCCGCCGATGGGCGCGCCGCGGCGGCGGTCGGCGCCAGCCGCTCCGCCAACGACCTGGCGGCGCTGTACGAGGCGCAGCAGGCGCAGCTGGCGGCGCAGCAGGCGGCGCTGCTGCAGCAGCAGCGGGCGCTCGCGGCGCTGCAGTCCGCTAGCTCCGGCCAGGTGGGACAGAACCAGTGGCGCGATTTTGCGAACGCATCACTAATGTACTCTGCAGCAGCACCTCTGCCGTGCTCTGACAGCCATCCAGATGAACAAAAAGATGTTGCATCTCGAGGCGTGTGTCGGGGAGGCACTGACAACGTCTAGAGTGCATCTGGACGGCCTTTCAGATGCATGTCTTAAAAGGCGCTTCCACCCAACCAGCAAGTCTGCCTCACACGTTCTGTTCCGGTCTGCAGCTGTACAACAGCCCGTCCACGGGCAGCTTCAGCCCGGGCAGCAGCCCCAGCGGCCCCTCCTGGTCGCACCTGCAGCAGCAGCAGCAGCAGGCGCAGGCGCAGGCGCAGCAGGCGGATGCACAGCTGCGACAGCAGGCCCAGGTCCGTCTTCACCAATGTGTTCTGACGCTTGCTTCCCTCCTCGCCATCAGCGATCGCCTCTCTTTGCGCATGCTCTGCTGGACACATGCATGATCTTGTTGGCAGTCAATGTGCACGTGCACACAGAACGGAGACGTCAATGCTTGCGCAATGCTCAGCAACCCTAGCAAAATGCAGCAGACACGTGAACAGGATATCAATGTTGCAGGTGCAGGCGGCGCTGATGCAGTCGGCTGGGCTGGCGGGCATGTCGGTGGGGCAGCTGCAGGCGCTGCTGGCGGGGCAGCAGGAAGCAGCAGGCGCTGCCGCCGGCATGGCGCGCTCCCACTCCTCCTCCGCCGTCATGCAGCAGCACGGCAACCCGCGCAACGCACGTTTCGCTGCCGCGCTGCAGGCGCAGGTGAGCGCTTCTGCCTGCAGCTGTGTTGGAAGGCTGGGCCTGTGGTCTGCGTCGCTTTGCAGTGGTGCACTTTGGGGGGAAGCCACGGTTAGCTCTTAGCCGCCTCTCGTGGCGGCACAGGCTGACTGCCTCAATGCGCTGGCTCCCCCTGTAATTCAGTTGCTCTGCATCCACGCACAGCTCAACAGCTAGGTCCCCAAGACGCCGCCAGGCGATCCCGCGCAGCCGCAACAAAGCCGCTGCCAGAACACTCTTACTGCACGCCTCAGCTGCTCTTCTCGTCTCCCCCTGCAGGGCGCCGCGGCTCAGATGGCGGGACGGCTGGGGCCGAAGGACCACCGGCGACCGGAGGATGCTGGGGGATTCGGCGGGGGCGGGGGCGGCCGCTTTGCGCGGCGCGGCTCCGAGGGCGCTGCCTCTGAGCGCCGCTCGGCGCAGGAGCGGCTGTACTCCCTGGACCTGGACCGCGTGCTCGCAGGTTTGTTGATATCTTCGTATATAGGATAGGAACATCATTCATGGAGGTTGCCTGTCCTGTCGATCAGGGGCGCTCTGCTGACGAGCTGGATTACTGCTCGCCTCAACTTCTGTGTGCCGGCCGTGTTGTGCGCTGTCGACATTCGGCCTGCAATCCCCCAGATCATCCCAACAGCCATGTCAGGGAGAACAATGCCATTCCTTTGCTCACGGGTGTGCGATGCTCTGAGATGCATGTCCGCTGTCGAGTGCACTCCCTGTCCTCTGGCAGGCTGTCAAACACACTCCCTGTCCTCTGGCAGGTTGCCTTATGAGACAACCCCTCTGTCGTTTCCTCACCCTCCACGGCTGTATGCGCCTGCAGGCAACGACGCGCGCACGACGCTGATGATCAAGAACATTCCGAACAAGTACACGCAAAAGATGCTGCTGGCGACGATCGACGAGCACTTCCGCGGCACCTACGACTTCTTCTACCTCCCCATCGACTTCAAGAACAAGTGCGGATTCGTGTCTGCTTCTGACCCATGTGACACGGCAAACTGATGGCAATTTCTTGTCGTCAGTTGCGATTTGCTGGACAGCCAGCTCTGCAGGTGCCCAGCAACTATGCCAATGCCACCGTACCTCCAGCCCTGGAGTGCCTGCAGTTGTCTGTTTGTCCGACTGAAACCCTCCCCGACTGAAACCCTTCCCGAAAACTGCATACCGAGGTTTTTTATGGCCGGCGTCCCTTGCTGGTGCAGGTGCAACGTGGGCTATGCCTTCATCAACATGCTGCGGCCGCACTACGTGGTGCCCCTGGTGGAGCGCTTCAACAACCGCAAGTGGGAGAAGTTCAACTCCGAGAAGGTGCCCTACTGTCTGCCGCATGGCCCCTTGCTTCTCAGCTGCAGCAAGGCACCCGGATGGCGCACATGCGGATCAAGTCTCGTTCAAAAATGAGCAACTCACCTGCAGCCCAAGACTGCAGTTGCTTTGGTTGTCTTGCCTGCCACCTGTCACAGCATCTGACCCTGTCACAGCGTCAGAGCTGACTGTTTGGCTGCATTTCCCGCAGGTGTGCAGCATCACATACGCGCGCATTCAGGGCAAGAACGCAATGGTGGCGCACTTCCAGAACTCCAGCCTGCTGCACGAGGACAAGCGCTGCCGCCCGGTGCTATTCCACAGCGATGGCCCGCTCGCAGGTGTGCGCTCTCTCAGAGCCTGAAACAAAGGATGCACAAACATCTGCACCTGTGTCGAAAACGGGTTTGGTGACTCGTTGACTGCGCCATCTTGTTTTAGTGCCTGCACATGTTGCTCACTGCATTAGTTCAAGGCCTGCCACCAGTGGCGTCGTAGGAGCGACAATCTTGAAACCTGCAGCATGCTTGAAACCTGCAGGCGAGCCGGAGCCGTTCCCAGTGGGCCCCAACTCGCGGCTGCGCCCGGCGCGCCCGCCCGCACGCGACACCCACCGCGAGCACAAGCTGCGCGAGCGCGAGGGCGTGTGGTGAACGCAGCTTGCCACATACAACGCATCTTCACCGGGCCGTCGGGACCACAATCGGCCGCCTGCTGGCGGCACAGCAGGTTGGCGGGCGACAGGACCGCTGTCTGTGGGCGGCAGCGGGCGCCTGGCATAACACGCCCGTTGCGGCAGCAGCGACGTATCATGTCAGATGTGCCGCCAAGGCGGCTGCGCCTGCCGCTGCTGGGCGCGCATGCAGCCTCGCACATGCGGGTGCGGCAGGGTCATATTGGCCGCTGCTGCCGCGTCGAGCCCCCGGCGCCTACCGCATCACAAGCGGCGAGGCAGCAACGCCAGCATCGCAGTAAGCCAGAAAAGCATGTATTTTCAGCAACGCCAAGAGGGGAGCTGTGCTGCGCACCCAACAAAGAACCACACACGCAGATATAGAGCAGGTGCCCTATGTGCTTGGGAAACAGTTGCCAGATGAGCGCCTTACAGGGTCGCCGTATGCGACGGTGACCGCTTTGCCGGGCTGGACATTATTTTTGGGGCCGATGTCAACCGTTTCTAGGGGATGCCTACCTGGGGGCGTCAGGGTGTGGCAAGGGCGTGGGGCCCTGACATGCCCTGGTCCTGTTCTGCCAGAGGGGTGTCCCGCTGGCGGTGCACGATGCCCTCGGCGTGAGATTTCGCTGACCATCCTCTACCCACCTCCGCACTGTGGCTGGTTGGAGTATGAGCCCTGTTTTTGTGTGCGCGACTGTGAGCGCTGCGCTCGAACGTTTTTGTGTCTCTGTCTTCGTCGGAGGGCGCAGGCGTTTCCTTTGTTGTGTGTGATCTCGACCTTTCTTAGAAGAGGACAACATCGTTCAGGCTGGGTCAGTTTCAGGCAGGCTTGTAAATTATTCTCATTCGTGCAACAGTTGAGCCATCCCCAAGCTCCTAGCATCACGTGCCAGCAGGTGCACTGTCGGACCAGTCAGACCAGCTCTCGAATGAAATCTTGTTATTTCTTGTCATGCAAATGCAGTCGTCGTCACAAGCACACATTTAAGCTGTGAAATTCAATTGCCATCGTCACATTCATTGCGGGAGTGGCCAACAGGGCCGACAGCTGCGACAACACTCGTTCGCATCAGGTCTCATCTGCTAACTCGAACTTCCATCGCCTTATTCGTACATCGAGGCAGAGGCCGACCAATGAGCTGCGACAGCATCCTTGCTGCCAACGAGCAGGAGTGGCAGCCCGCCCTCCACCACGAATTCCTTGGCGCCTGCGCCACGGGAACGATACAGGAGGCAGCTTTCAACCATTGGCTCGCGCAGGACCACCAGTTGTGATCTGCTTTCGGGAATTCGCTGACCATGTGCTAAGCCAGGCGCCCGCGGCCGACAGAGAGCTGCTGCAGGGCGGCATCGCAGCACTCGAGGATGAGCTGCGCTGGTTCCAGGTACGCACTTTGGCTGCAAGTGCATCGGCCGTACCGCGTCATACATAATCCCACTGTCAATGTGGGCGGTCGTGCAACCGCTCGAGCACCAGGCGGCCCGCTACAGGCTCAGTCCTCGTGTGGACAAAGCAGGAGAAGATTGCCGAGCGGGGGCTCGATGAAGCGGCGGCGCCGCACGAGGTGACGGCGGCCTACACCGACTTCATGCGCGGCCTGCGGGGCAAGCCCTACGCCGTGCTCAGCGTGGCTTTCTGGGCCATTGAGTACGCATACAACCAGGCAAGTGGCCCTGGCTCCCCGCACGTGCTTTTCAAGCCTCTGATCGCTGGGATGGCCTTGTGGGGGCCGACCTTGTGCCAATTGCGCAGTCAAGAAGAGAAACCAGTGGAGTGCTGGACAATTGCGCGTCCGGACAATTGCGCATCCAATGCTGGTTCTTCCTCTTTCCTTTGACTGCATTGGTGCACAGTATGGCACAGTGGATGTCACTCACCTGTATGCCAATGATGGATTGCCGACAGGCCTGGGCAGAAGTGGCGGCGGTGCATTCGCCACATTGGGACTTCGCGGACAGGTGGGGCAGCGCCGACTTCACGACGTACGTCGACGCCCTGAAACGCCAGGCGGATCAGGCGCTGCAGGAGGCTGGGCCGGTGAGCAATCGCACTGCAAGGCATCCCCTTGGAGTGCGAACAGCACTATGAACATGACCATCATAAACGACAACGCGCCGTGCTTGCCATCTGCCTAAACAACTCAGAAAAGCTATTTCACATGATGCTGTGGGCGTCAAGAATGTCGATGTGTGCACCATGCAGGAGGAGCGGCGGGATGCAGAGGATGTCGGTGGCAGAGTGGTCCCACGGCTGGAGGTACAGTTTTGGCAGATGGCGCTGGACAGTTGACACCTGACGAGTGCTGCCGCTGGTCCTCGCGCATGAAGCGGATTGGTCGAGCTCTGCGCATGCGCATTGCCTAATAAACCTGGTGTAAGACTGGGGCGTTGGATCTCCAGGCTTTGTTTCAAGACTGTTCGTGAGAAGATTGCTTAGGTAGGTGTCTGAACTTTGTGCGCATGCGTGTGTGTTATCCTTATTTTGATTGACATGCCCCATTGGCGGGTAACTGCCGGACGACCTTTGAGGGGTGCAAGGGTGATTGTCTTCCAGGAAGATGTTTGCCAACCCTGAATTCCTTACGAGGCGCTGAAGTTTAGCAAATCGCTGCCAGATTGAGAGTTGCGCTTTCAACGCGTCCAACAGTTGGAAGCTCTCTGGTTACTTACAAGAATATCCTGCTGTGCTCGTTGCGTCGACTAGTCGATCCAGAAAGCGGGAAGCGCGTGTAGATTAGTCAGCCCTACGCTTGGCAGGAACTTTGCCTGTGGAAGAGATCCTCGTTGCCCACGCTGCACAGTGGATCCTCACCTCTAGCATGCTTTCAGCAATTATGCGGCCCGGCAGCCCGAGCCGCCTGGTGCCGACGTGAGCTGACAAGGTACCAGGTCCGCAGGCAAGGTACAGTCAGGCCACTGCGCCGAAACACTGGTCGTCCTGCAAGTGCAAGCCACGCAGTGAGCTTTGAGACATCACGTACGCATACAAAGCACCTTGCGGCCTCATACCTACAGCAGACTATCGGCTGTCGCGCAGGCAATACCCCGACCTGTTGAAAAGGGTGTGCCGGTGCTGGTTCGCATCACGACCCGCCGCGCCTCCTGCCGATGATGGAGGATTGCAGCAGCGGGCCGCCTAAGAAGCGGCAACGCGAGGCGTGGTCCCGAGAGGCACTGACCAACGAAGACGGTGGGGCCGGCGGCGGCGGCGGCAGCGGAGTCGGCCAGTTCCCAGCCCACGATGAGCCAAGGCAGGACGCGGAGCGGGACATGCACATGGCAGGCGCATCAGAGCAGGAGGACGGCGGTGACGGCAACATATGCAGCGGATCCAAGCCGGAGCAAACCAGCAAGCAGGCCGGAGGGCGATCCAGTCCCGCGCCCCAGCTAGTCTCCTTCCGCCGGAACAGCCTCGGCGGCGGCAGCGTCAACCGTGCCTCTGCCCCCACAGGTGGGCAGACGATAGCTGCCTGCCGCACACATGTTGACGGCAAGTAACATTGCCAAATGAGCACGGCTTGAAGCACACTGTCCACTGGTTGTCAAGTGTGTCATGCATCGCCTTGACGGCTGCGGGACAACCTTCTGCGTGTTATCTCAAGTCAAACTTCTTGTCCAATCAAGACCAGTGTTCATGCCTGGCCGTCAGGCCTGGGTCTGGGGAGCGGCATCGGGCTGCCGCCGCGCGCCGCCGCCGGCGTGACCTCCGGCAGCCTGCGCCGCGGCAGCATCGGCCTGCCGGCCATCGGCATCGGCGGCTTCAACGTGACCAGCGGCCCGCCCAACAGCCCAGGGGCGTGGGTGCACCACGATTCCCGCGCCGCCAACTCGGCCACGCCCGCCGCAAGCGCTCCCGCCACAAACATACAAGGAGAAGGTACAGCACCGGCGACCGCCGCCGCCGCCGGAGGATCCAAGCCCTCTGGCGACAAGCCGCCGTGCTTCCAGTCCACCTTCCAGCTCGCGCAGCTGGGCCTGGGCCAGTCGGGCCTCGCGGCGGCGCTGGCAAGGCCGCAGGACAACGGCGGCTCTCCGGAGGGCCTGGGCCCCAGCCCCATCGCGGCCGGCGGCAGCGCTGGCGGCGGCAGCACCGGCGGCGGGGCCAACGGCAGCGTGTGTGCCGGCAGCGGCGCCGGCACCAGCACCCCGCGGAGCGTCACGCCGTCCGCCGGCAGCCTGTGCCGGTTGTCCGGCCACGACCTGCAGGCCCTGGTGCGTCCACTGGCACAGTTGCATCCGGGTTCACTGCGGTGTGCAGCGGCTATGTTGTTCGGTCGTCCTGGAATGCCTGCGCGGCGCCTCTGCGAGCGGCTGCCATGAAGGTGGTGCGCGCCAGGCTGTGATCCATGCACATGCAACTTCGCATGCACATGTATTTGCACATGCACATGTACATGCTCATGCCTTGACCTGCTGGCGCCCGTGCAGCTGAAGAGCGAGGTGGCGGCCGCCGGCATCGGCGGCGACCAGCTGCAGGCGGCGCTGGAGCTCGCGGCCTGCGTGCCGCTGCGCGCCTTTGAGCTGCCGGACGGCGGCAAATCCGGCGCCGGCGGCAACGGCGCGTACAGCAACGGCAGCAGCCATGGCAGCGGCCTGCCGGACAGCCTGCTGGCGGCGCTCACTGAGGTCGCTGCCGGCATCGCTGCCGCACAAGACGCAGTGGGTGAGCTGCGACCTCCTCTCGAGGCTGCTCGTTGAAAGCTCTTCTGCAGCTGTGTTTCGGTTGCAGGCATAGCAACTGTTAGTCCTGATCTTTCATCTGCGACCACAGACCCAAAGGAAGATCTTTTTGACGCAGCGGCAGGCGATGCGCTATCAAACCAGAAGCACGCTGCGCGCCGGGCGTGGCTGCTGCGACAGCTGCAGGCGGCGACGCTGGCGGCGGCCCACCATGCCTTGGCCCAGGTGCGGGCCTACAGCCCCACGGCGGTCCCCTGCGCTGACCTTGCTGTGCATTCGCACGAGCTGCCAGCATGAAAGGCAGCTGGCGCGTCTCTCTTCTCATGCAGATGCTGCATGAAATCACATACGACTTTCCATGTACTCGAATCGACCAACCACGGCTGCGCAGTGGGAGGCAATGCGCGCGCACACGCGCGCGGCGCGCCGCGGCTGGGCCGCCGTGGGAGGACTGGACACGCTCGCCACGCACCGGCGCAAGCTGCTCAAGCACATGCTGCGGTACGCTTGGTGCTGCCAGCTCTTGCCGGATCTTGCCGGGCCGTGCAGCCATGCACCCATGGGCCGCCTGATCATGGGCCGCCTGATCATGGTGGCCGCTGTCCTGCTCGGCTGCGGATGACGCAATCCTTGATGCATTCCTTGGTCTGCAACCTGCTGCCGTGTGCCTCTCACAGCGTGCTGCTGCAGAGCCGCTGACTTTATGCAGACACATGCAGATCGTGACTGCGTCATCACCGCGACACGTCGTGTCTGTGCAGGCTGCCGGCAGAGGAAGCAGGCGAGGAGCTGCTGGAAGCACTGGAGGCCGTGCGCGCCAATGTGGCGGCCGCGCTGCGGGCGGCAGCCGGCCGCGACGCCGCCGCCGCCGCCGCCCGCGCGGCCGCCGGGCGCCTCCTTTCGGCGGGCGTCGGTGAGCCCTTGCTCTGCTTTCAGACGACATATTGGCCTCTCACCTCTCATTACTGCATACGTTGAAGCACCATCGTCAAGCAGTGTCCCACCTCTATTCGGAGGGGCAATCACGACTGCACCCGTCCTAGGCCTTGCCCGATCGAGATCAGTCATTGCTGTTGACCAAACATGTAACGCTGCGGCGCAGGCGGCGTGACGGGGGCACGACTGGCGCCGGGGGGCGCCACGGAGGCAGCGGCAGACCGCGATCTGAACCGCCTGTACACCCTGCTGCGCTTGCTGCTGGCCCTGGAGGTGCGGCCAGCTCTGGCCTGCCATTCGCATCGTGCCCTTATCAAGCTTGTGCGCTTACAGGTTGTGCACGTGTGCAGGGGCGCAGGTGCAGGTCTGACCTAGAGCATGAGGCATCCTTGCACGACTGATGTGGAAGGCCATGATTAGCACTATTTGTGGATTGCATCTGCTACCGCCTCTGTCAGCGCAGCCTCTGGTTGACATTTCAGCCTGCGAAGCAGTCTGTTGTGGGAACATTCATGCGCCGACAAAGAAGAGCTGAAAGGTGTGTCATTCAGCATGGTCAGTCGCGACATGCAATGCACCAGATCATGCAAACGGGAGACAACTCGTCACTCTGTGTTCTGCAGATGCACGCGGGCGGTGCAGGCGAGGCGAGCCCCAGCTCGGCCGCGACGGCGACGGCGCCGGCGGGCCTGCTGGCGGCGGTGCAGCTGCCCGCCACGCGCTCCGCGCGCGTCGCCTCGCGCCACCTGACGCAGGTCGCGACTTGCTGTGCGGCTGGCGTCTGTGTGCAGTTCCATGCCCCTCCCAGCCTTTTTTGCTGTTGGCAGCGGGGGTTCTGCAGTCAGCTTCGTGCCCCTCCCAGCCTTTGCTGCTGTAAGCCATGACTCTTCACCCAGCCAGCTCCAACCCAACACGGACCCAACCCCCCAATCATGCCAACACCGACCACAAGCGAAAGCTGCAATAGATTTTCAGGGTTTCTCCCACGGCGCAGGCCCTGGACGCGCTGCCGCCGCCGCTGCAGGCGGCGGTGCGCGCCGGCGGCGCTGCCGTGCCGTTGCCGGCGCCGCTGCGCAGCCCCGGCGCCGGCGGCGGCGGCGACGGGACGTCACCATGCGCTTCCAGTGGCGGCGACCAACGGGCTTTGCCGGAGGTGCGGCGGCCGTCGCTGGGCGACAGGGCCGGCTCGAGCGAGCGGCGGCTGCTGCCGATGGCGGGCCCGCCCGGCCACATGCTGCAGGCCGTGTCGTCTGCGGACGCCGTCAATGGGTGCGCCTTGCTGTCACACAAGCCGTGGCTGCTGTCGGAGATGCCCCAACCACGCTTGCAGAACCTCGTCGTCGCCGCACCTGTGCCTGTGCACCTGTGCGAAGCTCTTGAGCATCCTTCAAAGACACATGCGTCAACGCTTCTTTTCAATTGTGTCTCCCGCACTTGTCCCTAATTAACAGGCATCCCCCCAACTTTTGCAGAAGAGAGCAGCATGAGGCTGTTGCGGCAGCGGAGGCGCCGACGGTAGTGATGGCGCGGCGGCTGCAGCCTGGCGCCTGGCTTGCCAGCGGCGACGCCGGGGCCGCGCACGGCTTCAAGCAGCAGATGGCCTGGGAGCACGCGGTGAGCTCTTGGGGTTTAAGGCCTAGGGCTTGTCCTGCTGCACTTGTCACTTCCTGTTCTTGAAAGATGCAGTCGTTCACAAGAGTGCCCCCTCCCAACTGGCGCGGCCCCAGGCTCAGACCTCATGCTGCCATCCACCCACATGCAGGCGGGTGCAGCTCACTCGGGTGCGCAGCAGCAGTTCGGCCTGGGCGAGGCGCTGCTGCTGCCGCCGTTCCCAGGCGGCGGCGGCGGCGGCCAGTTTCCGGCGAGCGCCGGGCTGCCCTTCCACTCGAGCGCCGCCCTCGGCGCATCCCTGCAGCAGCAGCTGCAGCAGCAGCTCAGCCTGCCGCCGTTCCCCTGCACGTCGCAGGGCATACCGCCATTCTCCGGCGCCTCGCAGCCATGGGCGTCGATGCTGCCATATGGCAGCCGTTGAGCGGGGCACGGTCTCCAGTGATGACTGGTACCGTTTGGTTGGAAGCACATGACAGCCAATCTTCTTTTTGTTTTCCAAATCTGTTTTTCCAGGCATGCGCTGGTGACGGCAGCAGTTTGCGTTGTCAATGCGATTCGTAGCGGCAGCGAGACAATGGGCGCGCATTTGGCCTCCCATCTGACGCCAGGGAGGCGATGAATTTGCATCGCGAGGTCAGCTGACATGTCGTTATTCATCTGTTGGGATTGGCATGTAATAGGTGTGTGGCTGCAACCAGCCCAAGCCTGCATTTGCACTTGTTCGACCCGAATGTGTTGTTTGAAGCCTTTGGACTAGAGAAAAATATTTTGCCAACAAGTCCCATGTATTAATCAAGCATCAGAAAGAGGTCTGGATTTCTTATGTGTGCTTCCCACACCTGAAGCAGCGACGAGATGTCGTCAGCAGCAATGGCTCGCCAGGGCTTTGTTACAGGCTTGCATTGAACATACAAGTACAGCGCCAGTGCAACTAGAGATACACAGGTGGATTCTAGTGGACACAGCCATGTCTTCGAATAGCGAGCTACGCTTGCGCCTTCTGGTTGGCAATCCCGCTGGAAACCCCTATCGAGCACTAAGGAGGCGCGGCACATGACGCAGACATTCATGGCGCGCAGACTTCGGAGCCCTCTGCCTCGTCGTGCAACACCCCTCCCAAACGGAAGCGTGCCCGGGCACCGGTGCAGGGATGACACACCGCCTTCGGCATCGCAGCCATACAATTTCGCATCTGCGCGTCAGAAGCCGTTGGCGGCGAGCCAGGGGTGCTGCAGCGCCTGCGCCGCCGTCGGCCGCTGACTGGGGTCGATGGTCAGCAGCGCGGACAGGAAGGCGGTGCAGCCTTCGTCCGCCGCCGGCACCCGCGCCTTGAGGCTGGTGCGTTTTGGCCGCAGGACGTCGTACAGGCCCTGCAGACAGATCAATGTGCTCTTGCTCAGTATGAATCGACCTTGTCTATCAGCACTGGGAGTTCTGGGTGTGTGATGGACTGACCGACCTGGTTTGAGCCTTGTCACCACTCAGCACTGTACGCCCAGCCAGGGGGCAGCAATGTACGGCCGGCAAGGGATTTCCCGGCCCAAAGGCCAGGCAGTTGCGCAGCCGAAACGAAGCAGCTGCTTCACGGCGCGAAGGTGGCTCAGAGCTGCTCGCAACAGCAGCCGGTTGTTGGGGTTGAAGCCAAGCCGCAGACTGATTCCGCACAAGCCTCCACCTTTGGAGGCTGGGAGAAAACAGCAAGGGCGATGGAGCTGCCAGGACGCACCGTGCGGGGGGAGTGACGGTACAGGGCGCCGGCGCGGGTGTAGAAGCGGTGTGCGTATCGCCCACGGGCGCGCATCCAGCCGGGCACCGACCCCAGGATGCCCTCCATGCGCGCCAGCAGACTCGCCAGCCCTGAGTTCTGTGGGGCACAGCACACCGATACAGTCAGAAGCGCACGCAAGGCGATCTTGAGGAGCAGGATGCGCCGGCAGGCTCGCCAGCCCCGAGTTGTGCAGGTGCCCGGGGTCCTGCTCAGAATAGGTACATGGCAGCACACGATGCGACAAGGCAATTCTGCCATTTCTGCCATCCAATTGAAGACTTGGACGCCGGATTGGCTAGGCGGCATTACCTGCAGCAGCACGTTGCCGGACAGCAGCTCCGCCAGGATGCAGCCCAGCGACCAGATGTCCACCGCCTGCGGGTTAGGCACCAATCCTCAGATCAGAAACTCGCATTGGGACCACCCTGCAACTGCACTGTTAGGACGTGTCCACAAGGGCGTCCCATCGCCCACAAGGGGTGTTGCCACAAGGTAAACTGTCATCCTGCAGGCCAGAAGCTGCCGCCAGACGAGACCCAGCAGCTCGACACAGCTGCAGCTTCAAAAGCATCCTGGCGGGGCAGGCGCAACCGGATCTGTGTTTTTTTGTCGAATGCTGTTGGTGCGTATTGTGATCGCCTCTTCGCACCTGGCCATAGGGCAGGCCCAGGATGACCTCGGGGGCGCGGTAGGCGCGGCTCTGCACGTAGCTCGACAGCACGTCGCTGGTGAAGCAGCTGCTGCCCAGGTCGATGACCTTCACCTCGCACCTGCAGCAGCCGCAAGAGTAACATGAGGGGGAGGCTCGGACGCAGGCGCGCAGGGTTTTGCGTGCCATGGCCGAATGCTGCGGCTGCTGCAGGTTCCTGACAAGCGCTGCACCAGCGCAGGCAACACTGCACGGAAATTCCTCCATTTGCAGTTGCTGCCGAGCTAGCAGAGCGACCCGCTGCCGCGGAATCGTTCGAAGAATCCCAGCCACTTGGAAGCATCTGAGGCCGGACTGGCGGCAGCGGCAGAAAGAATAAAAACCACTCCCACCTGCTGTACGACTTGATGAGGATGTTTTCGGGCTTGAGGTCCGCGTGAATGAGGTCCAGGCCATGCAGGAACGCCAGCGAGCCCAACACCTGTATTTACACAATTGACTAGCTTCCTTCAATACCAGTTCAAATGCCCTTCAACTGTCAGCCTTCGATCCAGGGTGCGCTTCCACTGCCTGCGACAGCTTCAACGCCAACAGCCCAGCACCTGCAGGATCAGGTGCTCGATTTCCATCCAGTTCACAGGTAGAGCTTCGTCCCGATGTACATGTCTTTGGGTGGCCAAACAAAGCAGCGCTACTCCCAGCGGCCAACCCAGAAGACTCTTCGTCAGAGGCGATGGTGGTGTCATGGCCAAGGAACGAGGAGGCGCAGCACGAAGTCAGCACCTGGCAGGCAGCAGACCCAAGCAGACACACGACCCTGAGAATGGTACAAAAGAGGTATCGACCCTGAAACACCTGGCGGGAGATGGAGCGGACGTGCGGCAGCGTGAAGTGGGGCGGTTCCCCGGAGAATGGACCTGGTAAAACGCTGGAATCTGACGAACAAATCCCTGAAACCTGATTGACAATCACCTGGCGGGCGATGGAGCGGACGCGCGGCAGCGTGAAGTAGGGCGGCTCGCCCGAGGCGCGCGTGAAGCGCTGAAACTCGAACAGGTTGGCCCGCAGCAGCTCGCACACCAGGATCAGGTGCTCCTGCGGCGACGGCAGAGGGTCGCAGTCGTGACGAGGCACTCTCGATAGTAATTCTAGAGTAGATATCATCACAAGGCCAGGAAGCAGTTCGCTGGGGTCACACAAACGCTGCGCTGGTTGCCAGCGGTGCGCTGTGTGGCGACGCGGTGCGGCAGCACAGTCTTGTTCAGGGGCTGTGCTGTGGGAGGCTGGCGGCTTGAGCTGGAACATGACAAGGCACAAGAGTTTGCAGGCGTGCGCACTCGGTAGTAGAAGTAGTCGTGCAGCCGCAGGATGCCGTGGCGATCGGCCGAGTCGGCGGCGTTGATGTAGCGCAGCAGCTTCACCTCGTCCAGGCTCTGGTCAAAGTAGTCCTTGTTGTTCTGCGGCGCAATGAGGGACTGCTGAAACAGATGGCAGGGCGTCAAAAGGGAAATCGGGTCTCGAAGCGGCAACCCTCACGCTTTGGTGTCAGGCTGTGGGCTGCGTGTTTGAGGAATGCAACGACTGGCCTTGCGTATCAGGACGAGTCCCGCACGACTGTGACTGCAGCCCGACTAGAGGGCGCACCTTGACGACTTTGAGGCAGACGAGGCTGCCTGTGCGGAGGTCCCGCGCCTGCACCGCCCGGCTGAAGGCCGCGGACCCGAGATGCTCCATGACCTGCGGCATGAGTAATGAGAATACATGGGCAGCCTGTGGCTGAATGCGCCCGGTCCCCAACCTCTCGACAAGACGTTTGATTAAAGCTTCGGAGCTTGCGTTTGCTGGTCGGACAAGATGTTGGCTGAGGGGCTGTCAGCCAAGTCCCTCCCTCCTCTCGCAACACGCACAGGGAGCATCTACATCAAGGCCAAGCTTCACACCTGGCAGCGCCCGACAGTGACAAATGCAATGGGAACTGACAGTAGAGAGAAGGGAAGGGGCTATGCCAGGCCTACACTATTATCTTTTTCACGCCTGGTAGCGGCCGGCGATGACGTCATCGGGCTGCAGCGGCATCTCCTTGCTGTCCTCGAAGCCGGTGGTGCGCCGCCGGTGCACGCAGCGCAGCGGCAGCACGTCCCACTCGCCCTCGAAGCCGCCCGCGCTGTCGGCATGCGCGCCCGCCGCCCCGGCTGCACAGACGCCCAGACAATTCATCAGTAAGTGACTAGCAAGGGTCTCGGTGGTCTCAACAGCGGCAAGCCAGGCCGGCACCGCAGCGGCATCACGTCCCACTCGTCCTCAAAGCCGCCCGCGGCGCCGGCATCCGCCCCCGCCGTCCCGGCTGCGGACGCTCAGACAGTCCGTCAGCAAGCCAGCAGCAGGGGGTCTCAACAATTCGTTTGCCGGAAGCACGTCCCACTCGCCCTCGGAGCCGGCCGCGGCGCCGGCATCCGCACCCGCTGGCGCCGCTACGGATGCACAGTATGGCCACGCAAGTGCGGGATCAACATTTTCTGGGGGGCAAGCCAGCCGGCATGGTGGCGAAACTATACTATAAGTGGGTCAGCTCCACTCGCAGACAGCACTTGCTTCCTATGTGAGCTCATGTTGTCTGCATGCGAATCTTGTGCAGGCAGAGGAAATGCGGAATATTACCAGCGCCGTGATCCCGGCCCGGCCGCGGCCAGCTGCTGTCGTCCGAGACGTCGTCGCTGGACCCCGTGCGCAGGTCGCCAAAGCGCTGGTTGCCAACCTCCACGCCTGCAGGGCAGGCGCAGACGGATCGATCGATATAAAGCACATGCTCTTGAGAACGAAGGTGTGTACTGAGCAAGAGCGCGTGTAGTGAGCATGAGGTGTGTGCAAGGGACGGGCTGCCGCTGCCAACAGCCTGAACTCATGCTGGTCGCAAAGCGGAGCGCAACACCTCATCTCAGCTGCTGCCTCAGCTGAGTATCTCTACAGACAGTGCGGATTTCACTTGCGCACGCCTCATTCAGGTGCGATCTGCAGCGCACTGTTGGATTGCGGCTCTCGCAGAGCGGACACCAGGCCTGCCGGAGGAAACAGGGTGTCCCGTTCCGTTGCGCTCAGGCTGAGGCTGCCAAAGGCCGCGTCCCGCTCGGCATCTGTCAGGCTGAGGCTGCCAAACTTGTGCGAGAGTGCCAGCGGCCGCCGCTGCTGCTGCTGCTGCTGCGGCGGCGGCGGCGGCTGCCACTGCTGCTGCTGGCTTGGCGCCGAGAAGGAGAGGTCCAGCCGCGGTGGCAGCGAAGTCTGCCAGTTGAACTGCGCCGGGTGGCCGGAGACGGGAGCAAAGTGCCGCCCGAACCCCGCCTGGTCCATGCTGGCAGACTTGACGCTGGGTTTGCCAGATGCCGCCTGCGTGTCAGAGCGACAGAGCAACTCATCCTAAGGCTTGTTTGCGGTGTTCAGAGCCACGGCTCATACGCCAAAATGCATAACAGTGTCGCCCACAGCATCTGGATGGAGGAGGCAGCTGCCGTAACGAAGGCCCTGGCTTCCGCAGATTCTCCACGCGCGCACAAGTCAACGTTCCAGCTAGGTTTCAGAAGAAGTTGCATACCTGGCTTCGCAGCTGGGGCAAGTCCAGGCTGCGGGTCGAGACGCTGTCTCGCTGCCCCAGCTGCTTCCGCGCCGCGCCGTCGCGGATGTCGCCGCTGGCAGCACCGCCGGCGACGGCGGCAGCAGCAGCGCTGCTGGCGACGGCGCCTGTCGCTAGCTCCCTGCTGCGCCCGCTGTTGCTGTTCCAGCTGCCGCTGCGGCTGTGGGCTGCGCTGCTGAAGCTGCTGCTCAACCCGCTGCTGAAGCCGCTGCTGAAGCCGCCGCCGCCGCCGACGCCATTGGCGAACGGCGCCCACTGCTGGCCGCCGCCACCGCCGGACGACTGCCGACCAAACGGCGACTGCTGCGCAAGACTGTTAGTATTCGGCTGCGGCTGCTGCTGCTGCTGACTGGGGCCTGCTGCAGGCTGCTCGCTGCGGCGGGCCGGCGGCGGCGCCGAAGCTGATTCTCGCTCCAGGTCGCCGATAGTGTCTAGCAGCGGCCGCTTTGGCGCCGGACTGCCCACGGGCGTCGTCACTGCAGTGCATACAGAGGGGGTGGTGGTCGCCATAATCCACAGAAGCAGGAAGCTCTGAGCTTTGTTCCAGGGGCTTCCACAAGTGCAGGTGCTAACGCCTTGCTAAGCCAGATGTCCATGACAGTGCAGGGGCGGCAGTTGCGCTATGCATTTCCAGCACACACCGCTGGTGGGGGTGGAGCCGCCGCTGCGCTCGACGCCTAGCTCGTCGTCCGTGGCGGAGTATTCCGAAGACGCCTCGCGGCCGCCGCTGCTGCCGCGCCTGCTGCCGAGGCTGTCCTTGAAGCTGGACCAGCCCTTGAAGACTGCCTGCTCAGTGAAGGACAGTAGCACATCACACATGGAATCATTGACCTCACGGCATCCTGCTACGAGATCCGCCCGGCAAGCACACGGCTCGGAGACGGTTGGACGCAATATTAGACGGGGAACAGATCAGCACATGAGATGACCACCTAGATTGCGGCAGTGACAGTGCTGCCTGCACCAACCAGCAGGCAGCAGTGTGCTGATACGAGTTCAGACCTGCGGCGGCGGCGGCGGGTCGGAGGGCGGAGTCACTGGGAAGCTGAACGCGGCGGCCTCGGCGCCGCCCACAGTTGCAGTGGGCGTGCTGACGCCCTGCTCCCTGCAGAGTGCACGGTAGTGAATATTTTGAGACAGCTCGAATTGGGTGCTGCTGGAGATCTCGTGCTTAGGCATCTCGCAAACAATGCAAGCTCACTCAGAGCGGTGCTGCAGATTTGCGCGTCGTGTGCCTGGCGGAAGCAAAAGCCAAGAGCTATCCCACGCCTTGTGACGCTATCGAGCTGCAATAGCAAACGAAGAAGGAAAAGAGCCGGGCGCTCACCCGAGCTCGTCGGCTTCCTCCTGGTCATCCTGGTCATTGCTGCTGATGCTGGACACTGTGCCACCGTCGAGCGTTGGCATGCGGCTGCCGCTGGTGCTGGACTTTGAGCGCGCGTGAGAGTCCCCCCGCTGCTGGGAGTCCCCACGCTGCTGGTGCTGCTGCTGGGAATGCCGCCCCAGGCTCACGTCCTGCTGCTGGCTTTCCGCCGCCGCAAAGCGCGAGCTGCTGCGACCGCCGCCGCACGAGCCGCGGCTGCCAGACCCGCCACCGCTGCCTGCGCTGCCGGAGCGGTGCAGGTGCAGCGCCTCGGCGACGCGTCCAATGACGGAGCGCGGCTTGAGGAACGCGCTGAAGCCGCCGCCCGGGCTGCCGACCAGGGAGTCCACCGTGGCGCCGTCATCGCCGTCGATCCGCGGCGGCGTGACCGACCTCTCAGGCTCATGTGCTAATTCCAGTGGCGGCGGCGGCTGCGCGCTAACAGAGTCGCCGATGAGCACGTCAACGTCCCCGTTGGCAACGCCTGCTGCGCTGCCCGCTGCTGGCGCGCTGCACTGCTGGATGACAGGATGCTGCTGCTGCTGCTGGGTGGCCATGCCAGCCGCCCGCGTGAGCGGGTCCAGCCGCCGGTAATGTGTCGGCACTGCCGGCGCGGGCAGCGGCGGCACCGCAGCGTCGGCGTCGCCGCTCCGCTGCGCCGCCGCCGACGGCGGCTGCGGCAGCAGGCGCTTGGAGGGGCTGCCGCCGCGCCCGTCCAACGAGCTCTCTGACGCCGCAGCCGTGAGCGCCACCGAGCCGGCCTCGGCACGGACAGAGTCCACCACAGACGGCGCCGCGGCGCCAGACTCCGCTGCGCTGGACTCCCCGAGCGACTCTGAGCCCGCCGCCGAATGCGACGGCAGCACTGCCTCGCCGGGGAGCCCGAGACTGCCGACCGATTGGACGTCGTCGTCTGCCTCCGCCGCTGCTGGGGACAGCTGCGGGAGCGGCTCCGGCAGGCTGGCCGAGCACGCAGCGGCGATTGCCGCAAGCCCCGCCGCCGCCGCGGCCTCCTCGTGCACCTCCCGCTGCGCCGGGCCACTGGCAGCAGCAAAGGCGCTAATGCCGCCGGCGCCGGGCGCTGCGGCATGATCCGCAGCGGCATGCTGCACTGCAGCGGAAGCAGCCTCGCCTGCCGCCGCTCCACCACTGCCGGGCATCGCAAACAGACCGGCGGGCAGGCCAGTGGCCAACGAGCCAACGGGCTCCAGGCTGCTGCGGGGCGCCGCGCCCTGGGTGGGCGTCCGTGGCAGCGCAATTTCGCAGGAGCCGCGAGCAGAGGAGGCGCCGGAAGAATGTTGCAGCATCTGATCCGCTTCTGGTTCCGCGAGGCCGGACGCAACGCAGTCCACGCTGCCGCCGCTGGCGCTGTGCAGCAGCGAAGGCAGCACCGAGCCGCCCCACGCCGCCTCGTCCGGCGTCCTCGGCCGATGCCTGCAAGTGGCAGCCGTCTCTTGACATCCTGCCGCAGTTTTTACCGTGGACTTGTCCGCAGCGCCTCAACGTCAGCCGCTACAAGGCCCAACATGAGTCCATCTCATTCATCTCGATCTTGCGCCATTCTAATTAAATGGCGCAAGATCGAGATGCAGCAAGCGCTGGCGAGAACCTTCTGGAAAGGCTCAAGCCGGCTGATGACAGCAGGATGCCAGCTGAGCGGCTCACCTGGCAAGCCGTGGTCTATTGATAACAATAAGGTGCCATGGGTAGCGGATGCGGTCAAGGGCCTGTCTATGGGCAAGAACCTGTGGTAGCCGTAGGCGCTGCGGGTGGGGCTGGCCTCATCATCGCTCAGCTGCAGCTCCGTCAGCACGAAGTCGTCCTGCCGTGGCACCGGCAGTGCGATGTAGCCGACATCGTCATCGTCCCAATACTCGTCGCCGCTCGCGCCTCCCGCAGACACGGCAGGCTCCAGCACCGATCGCGGGCCTGCATGTGATGTTGCATTGGTTTGCGAATCGGAATGGGATGCTTGCAAACATTCAGTGCCACTGTGACTGTGTGAGTTGCACATAGAGCCGCTGCCAGAGTGACATGAGACCGCTTTGTGATTGCGACCAGAACAAGAGGGTCAGAGTCTGACAGCAGAGGAATGTGAAAGCTAGGTGCAGGGTGAGATGTCCACCTGGAGGCGAGCGGGGTGACACAGGCATGCTGAGCTCCGAGGAGCGGCAGGAGTGCGAGGGGCTGATGGTCGGCTGCCGGCTGTGGCGCCGTGAATCGTGCGCACTGCAGCACGGATGCCAGGTCACAACCTCTCGGGATGAGCATTCGCTCTCGTCAATCATCCATCATCAGTGTGTGTTTACAAAGCTGCATATCTGTGACTCGAACACTGATGAATGCTACTTCCCTCATGGTTGCCTTGCGTGCAGGTGACTGCGCACCTGACTGGCTCTGCTAGCAGCACTACGGGCTCGCTTCGAGCGCTGGTGGCCGGCGCAGCAGCCGCAGGCGCTGCGTTCTGCCAATCCACATCAGACATTGTGGACGAGGGCCGCCTGGATGATGGCTGCGCCGGGAAGCGATTCTCGATCTCCCTCAGCAGCGCCGCCTCCGCCGCATAAAAGCCTGCAAAACGAGGGACATGTATCAATTGGTGCGTTCCGAACGTTGCGTCGAGAAGCTCGCGCCTGCCGGCATGCGGCGACCTGAGTTGCCCGCCGTGACGCACTTGGCGGTTGGCGGCGGTCAACAGACACAGGCAATGCCTCACGACAGGCAATTCTGAGACAGGACATGCGCGCGTGCACACATTGAATTGAGCATGCTGCAGAGCAAGTTGACGCGCCCAAGGTCGGGCTGTCACCTTCGACGTGCAGGAACTGCGAGATGCTGGCGAGGTTGTGCAAGCTGTCTGTGGGCGACGATTCCGCCGGAGGGAAGCTCTCCATGGCTGCTGCTGCTGCGGCTTGACCGCCTCACATGTCCATCGTCGTGATTTGAGAGGAGGCCAGGTCTCTCGGCGCTGGTCTATGCGCGGGTGACCGGGAAGGATATTCAGAGATATAACACGTAGTACGTGTATTTGATCTGCTCTATCGCCGGTGGCACACGGTGCGGTCGCGCGAGTTCGTTTCGTGCTCAGCGATGACTCACGATCCTTTCCGGATTGTCAAATTGCCCGCCGACGGTGTAAGGCTGGCCGAGAACGGTTTGAGAGACAAGATATGATTGACGACTTATCTTTTGTAGAAGTGTAGTCTGCTGGGCCTCCGCGGCTGGCTCTTGCTGCGTTAGTCAGTCAGGCCTGAATTAGTTAGGGTTTGCAGGTAACCGGAAACTCAGGTTGCGCCAACCGGAAATCGCGGTTTCCCAACCGAAACCGGGCTAGAATTCCGTTAGTTTCCGGTTACCATGGTCGTTCCCCATTCTAAACCAGTGGAATCTAATGTGAGTCGAGGCCCGCCAGGGGCAATAGCGGCGGGCTCCCCGAGCGGCACGCCGAATGAAGCCTTGCACGCCGCTCTGAGGCACCACAAATGCTCCAGAATGACATAAAAGCATATATCACATGGTTAAATACTCTCTGCCGTGTCAATCCGGTGGCAACGTTCACCTAAAAACTCGCAACCAGCAAATGGCCTCGCATAGAAGAAGTGCCCCATACAAAGTGATAAGCAAGCTGAGAGGAGCTCGTTTCCGAGGAAGTTTTAACGAACGCGGAGGTAACCGGCGGGATTTTGTGAGTGACCGTAGAAACCGGAAACCGTAACCGTAACCGGGCCGGGCCTAAACTTCCGGTCACTGCCACCCTGCAACTAGTTACTATCTTCGTTAGCTTGGCCAGATTAGCTATTTCAATCAGGCGCAAGGCCCACATGCAGCGTTTACATGCCTGCTTGAGGCGAAACATTTGGCGATTACGCTTTGGCATTTGCTGCATCGAGCCGCTGCCGCTCATTAAGCCTTCTCGACGTTACACGCCAGTAGGTGACATCGGTCGACTCCGGAATACTCATCCGGGCTCCAGCGCCGCTTTACAGTACTGTGCTCAGTCCTACTGATTGCTGCAAATCGGCAGTGAGGAGAGGAGGCAGTTCCCTAGTTGTGAGGCGGAGGGAAGTAGCAGCACATCGCACAGGGCGTGATGTCTGCCAAAACCAAGAAGGCAGAAAAGCTCACCTCATTTACACACAATAAGAGCACCTACAAAAGTGAGTGCAACGCCGACTGCTGCATGCCACCAAAGCCTCTTCAGATATTCAAAGCGCGCACGCGCTGGGGTGCCGCCATTCATCTCCCAGCCAGCGATCAGTCTTGCATGCTGACGCTTGCAATGCCGTGCAATGCAGTCGGCGACTGCTGTCTCGTGCGGGGAGAGGGTGGCCTTCCCTTTGTGAGTGGCTTGCCACACCATGTTTGCGCGGCATCGACGTGTCCAGTGCAACGCTTGTGCAGTAAGCCATAGTTCTCGTCCGCTGGGACGCCCTTGCTGATAAATTCATGCCACGAGCAGGTGGGCAAGATCAAGGACATCAGCCAAACAGCCGGGAAGACGGTGAAGGTGCAGCTGGCCTGGTTCTACCGGCCAGAGGAGGCGCTTGGGGGCAGGAAGGTCAGTTCACAGCATGCACGTTCTCTTTTGAGCCACACTTGGCGCTGCCAGTGTGCTGCACCTGTCTACCTTGACGGAAGTTGCCAGCCGCCGATGGGAGACTGGCAAGTGGTGCATTCAGAGGAGTGGACCCGCTCCCCTGATGTGCCTTACTATGTGTCGGCATTCTCTTTCTGCAGCAATTCCACGGGGAGCGGGAGCTGTTCAAGTCTGACCACTTGGACTGGGCGCTGGCGAGCACCATCAATGAGAAGTGCAGGGTGCACAGCCTGAAGGTCTACCAGGTGCCACATTGCCCTCCCTGAGGAGCTGTACGCATGCGCATGTGCCGCAAGACAATGCGTCCTCCTGTGCCACGCAGGGGACTGTGGATCAACCGCCAATGCATCGTTCTCCCAGATGTGCAGTTTTGCCAGTCACGCTTGTGTGGCGTGCGTAGACAGCTTGCGTGTGCGCGCGCTGCAGAGCCTGAAGAAGGTGGGAGAGGGGGACTTCTTCGCGAGGTTCACCTACAAGGTACATAGTTCAACGAAGATGCACCACATGCTGTGAGGCTCATGTAATGTGCGCCAGGAGTGACCTGAATTTTGTATTTGACTTGTCTTCATGCTTGCTGCAGCCGACAACGCACGAGTTCCGGCCGGACAGGGTGCCTGTGTACTGCACGTGCGAGATGCCGTACAACCCAGGTACTGTGCTGTGTCATGTCCACTGCTGGCGTTGCGAGCTATCAGACAGGCAGCTGCATCTTTTTGTGTCAGAACAGCGCGAAATTGACGCTCCATTTGGTGCCGTGCAGACCAGTTCATGGTGATGTGCGAGAAGTGCGAGGAGTGGTGCGTTGCCATTGACAATCTGCACGAGAGACTCTACTGATCTGCAGGCAACCTGCAAGCTGCTGCCATCCTCCACATGCTTCCATTGCGACAACACGCCACTGGCTCTGTCCTTTGCTGACCCTTGTGTCCTGCTCTGAAGGTACCATCCAAAGTGCCTGGGGTACGACCTGAAGGAGGTCAATGGCATACCGAACTTCAGGTGCAACGGCTGCGCAGACGAGCCGGAGACAAAGAAGCAGAAGACAAAGCGGTAGAGCAATGAGGGGCGTGTCCGTGACCTGCTGGCCATGTCGAGCAGAGGAGGTGCACCTCGGCGGTCGCTTAGTTGCCCCTGTTATGTTGTGCCATAGACAGATGGTGCTGCGCATCAGTGGCGCCAAGAGTTAACAAGAGCTCGCCAGCGAACAATAATTTGTTGGATCCATTCGAATTTTGTGATGTAGTACGCCGAGTGACTCTGTGCATGAGCTTTTCCCCCTTTCACCTGCCGGTAGCGGCTTGGCGCTTGCCCGCATCCAGCCGCCACTATGCCACACCAGGCCATCAGCAAGTGTAGGTGCATTGCCCCATATGATCTTTCTACGACTGTCTTCACCTCAGATACTGTGACTGTACGTGGTCGCTGCTTGCTTGACTTGCAGCCCGAGCCCCCACTCAAGCTGGGTCAACAGGCAACAGCACCTCGTCATGAGCAATTCTGCCGTCAGACGGTAGCGCATCGCTTTGTACACATGCCAACAGGTAAGTTTGGCAGTCTTTGCTGCTCAGACGGCCATCATCCATGCATTGGGTAAACGCCGTGAGCCCGCCATGACTTGTACTTTATTTATGACGTTCACCCCTCTGTCCCCCCTTTTTGTCCTCCCTGTCATGCCTGCAGCTACCTCCAGCGGGACGCAGGAAGCAGCAGTCAACAACTACAAGTATGGCGACCGGCTGCACGGCCCGGTGCCCCCTAGTCTGCTATCGGGCACCTGACCGTGTATGCCTGGTGCTCTATAGGTAATTCTCGGCTGCTGCGGCTCCCACTGCCCGCGCTCTGCTCGGGCGTACTGCTGCATGCTGCGCTGTGCCGCGATCGTCTGAACTGCCTGAGGTAACGTCATAATCTAGCTTTCGGGGGTTCTTTAGGTGCACATCGTGAACATGCCTGATGCTGTGTCTGCATCTGCCCCTTGTGCCTTACGACCCCTCGGAGCTGGCCTCCTTCCAAAGAGCGGTCTTGCATGACTGGGACAGTGCCAGAACGTGCTTCACCCTGACAAATCCTGCCTGAGTGCATTGTGCCCAGCCTGCACCGCGGTTGCGTTTCCGACGGTGTGGGGACAGTGATTGGGTAACCGCCGGATGATGCGACTGCGGTTAGGGAACCTAGCTCTGGCACGATCGTATGTTTTCCGGAGTGATAAGATCGCGACTAGAGCCTGAGATGGTCATCGGCAAGCCTCACTCTGCACCCAGCCGCCCGACACCAGCTCGCTATCCGCACGGCACCCTTCAGCCTGTCAAAATGGCGCTGTCCATGAAGGCCAACCTGCGGAGCCCCATGCTGGGCCAGACGTCCGAGCTGAAGGCTCGCTCTGCCGCCACATCGGCCGCGCGCTGCCCCGTCGTTGTCCGCGCACAGCAGCAGGAGGTACAGCTTTTGGCTGCAGACCGTCTGCCTGGAGGCGCGTGTGCAGCGGCCTCCAGTGCGGCGATTGATGCCGGTGCAGCTGGGTGTCTTGGTCGACAGAAGTGCACTTTCGATATCGACATGGATGCCGAGCGCCCCCTGCAGCATCCGCAGGCATCCGCAGGCGATGCTGGCCTGCGGTACTGCGGGGATTGCACAGTCAGGCGATCGATGAGCGGCCGGGCTGCCGCAAATTCTGCACCAGATTGACCCGTGATCTCGGTGCCTGCAGACCACCCGCCGCTCGGCCCTGGGCCTCATGGCAGCGGGCGCTGCCCTGCTGACGCGCGCCGATCCTTCGCAGGCCGCCTACGGCGAGTCTGCCAACATTTTCGGCAAGCAGAGCAACAAGGCTGGTGGGTGTCCTGCTTCCTGCTGTGCGCATGTGGACAGCAGGGACAGATGCAGCGTCAGCACACGCTGCGTGTATGGCTTGCATGCATGCGAACACACTGTCGACACCTGAGGTTGTGCCTGTATTGCTGAACATGTGAACAAAATAATTGACGCAACGCCTCCGCAGGCTTTGTGCCGTATGCCGGTGAGGGCTACGCCCTGCTGCTCCCGTCGAAGTGGAACCCGTCGAAGGAGAAGGACTTCCCCGGCACAACCCTCAGGTGAGCGGTGTTTGGTCAGTCTCCAGCGGGCAGTCTGGCGGTCATGTTGCCGGCCTTGGCCGCCTGGAACCCTGTCGGCGGCGGCATCGAAGTCCTGGCTTGCATGCACAGCAGCTGCAGAGCGAGTCAGGAACGCAGGCAGCACTGTCCTGCTGCTGGATAAGTGCAAGTGATGCTTTTGATATTCAACCTTTCCACATGGGTTGGGGGTCTGGGCGCTGGCCGGAGGATCTCATGCAACCACCCAGGCAGCAGTCTGCCGCACATATCGTACCTGTCTATCCTCTCCCGCCCTGTGAACCCCCTTCATACTCGTGCACGCCCGCAGGTACGAGGACAACGGTGACGCGGTCACCAACCTGGTCGTCATCGCCCAGAAGACGGACAAGAGCGCCATCTCCGGCTACGGCTCGCCCGAGAAGTTCCTGAACGAGTTCAACTTCCTGCTCGGCAAGCAGACCTTCGCAGGTGGGGACCAGACTGTTTTTGCTGTCGAACAGAGCTGCTGTTTTCTGAGCAGACATGAAGGAGGCGGGGCAACTTCAAAACGCAGCACTGAAGTTGGCGACATTCTTCGCAACAACCCGCGTGCATTGCAGTACTAGACACAAACACCTGGAGCGGTGTGTGTGATCACGTGTGCATGCCATGCATGCACTGTTGTGTCATCAACGCGGCAGCCTGGCGCTGCATGCTGCCGGCGAGATGCGGTCGGAGGACGCCTTCAAGAGCGGCAAGGTGGTTTCAACATCAAATACCTGTTCAAACTCTACTTTTGTACTGCAGGCGAGATGCAGCCGGAGGGCCGCCTCAAGAGCGGCAGAGTGTCGTCTGACAAGCTACACAGAAAACAATAACACCACATCGACCCTTGATCCTTTGTGTTCCCGTTGCAGGCGAGACGCGGTCGGAGGGCGGCTTCAAGAGCGGCAAGGTGTCGTCCGCGGCGCTGCTGGACGTGCAGGAGGCCAACGACAAGTCGGGCAAGCCGTACTACAAGTACGAGATCCTCACCCGCACAGGTGCGCGCGTTTGTGGACACGAGCTATCCAGAAACAAACATTTTAATATCTCGTACATGCGCTGCAGCAGCACGCGGCTACGCGTTGCGCGCGCTGCCAACATCTTTCTGCCTTCTGCCACTGCCCTGCATACGCGCTTGCCCTTGCAGCTGTGCAAGTACTGCCTCTCCAGCCTTTCACCGCGCCCTGGACCTGTTGCGGACGTCTTGCATCCCCGCCTCGTCCCTGCCGGAGCCCCACGACCGTGCAGGGCTGCCCTCCTTCACAACCTGAAACTTGTTTGCTCAGATGCACACGGCAAGAGTTCATACTTGCACACACCGCACAGCCGACGGTGACGAGGGCGGCCGCCACCAGCTGATCTCAGCGACGGTGTCGGGGGGCAACCTGTACATCCTCAAGGTCCAAGTCGGCGACAAGCGGTGGTTCAAGGGCGCGGACAAGGACGCAAAGGGCGCCTGGAACTCCTTCACGGTCGCATAGAAAACGTGAACATGGACCTATCTTTTGGCAGCGCCGACTCCCTCTGAAATCGAATAGCACCAATTGTCGCACACTAACGGACGCTGTCCCCTGTGGCATGCAGCAGCCTGGCGTCCCAAAACAAGTATTGAGCTCATTTGTTGGGCTCTCGAAACCTTAAGTATTTGATGTCGTTGCGAGGTCACTGGACTGACGGGTTTCCCCTTCCTGTTGCGCAGCCGACGGTGACGAGGGCGGCCGCCACCAGCTCATCACAGCGGCGGTGTCAGGGGGCAACCTGTACATCCTCAAGGTCCAAGTCGGCGACAAGCGGTGGTTCAAGGGCGCGGACAAGGACGCGAAGGGCGCCTGGAACTCCTTCACCGTTGCCTAAGTAGAAGACTTTACGTCGACTACTGACGGTTTCCGGCTGTGTTCCCGTGTCTCCCTGATGCAGCGGACAACACCGAGGGCGGCAAGCACTACCTCATCACCGCCTGCGTGGCCAGCGGCAACCTCTACATCCTGAAGGTGCAAGTGGGCGACAAGCGGTGGTTCAAGGGCGCAGACAAGGAAGCCAAGGCCGCCTGGAACTCGTTCACTGTGGCCTGAGGCCGGCAGAGGGTTCGGCGGTACTTGGCCGGTGGGATAGCGGCGAGCTGCCCCGGGGCACGCACACTGCAGACATTTTTGTGGCAGGGGCGGCGCCGGCCCTGACGCGCTTCTGCACTGCCACCCGTCGCTTTGCGGACATTGTCGCAATGGCGCAAAACTTCTTGATGTGGCATGTGCACACGGCGCGTCGCGGCGGGTGCCGGGATGTCTGGGAGTCGAGGATATGTTTGTGTCCCCTTTGAGCATTGTTGTTGCTGCCGGTTGGACGAGAGCGCGCGGAGAGCGCAGAGTTGAAATTTGGCCGTCACACAGATTTCTGAGCAGAACACAGACAATTGTAAGTTCAGTCCTTTACGCCTACGGACCTGGCGTTGCAGCCGGCTTGTAGATGTAGACTCACATTTGCAACAGCCAGCTGCACTTCAGCGAAAGCCGAACGGAGTGTGCCCCTCCAGCTGGCAAGCAGCAGGGTTCATTGCGCACTGCTTAGCCCTCGGCACAACTGCACGCAGCAAACCGCATTGATATTCTGCACCTCACATTTGTACACTCGGTTGGTGCACTTCGCCGGCGCCTCTGTCCATCCGGGTCCACTTCTCGGTTCTTCACAGATTCCTCACCATGACGCGATTTGCTGCGACGCTGCTGTGCCTGGCCGCGATGCTGGCCGTCGCGGCTGCCAGCACAGAGTTTGAGGACAGCAATGTCATGGACCTCAAGGACGACTTTGAGGAGAAGGTGGTCTTGGCTAATTTGCCTACATCATGAACTTGGTTCACTGCATTCGCGCTGCCCTCCTCACATGCTGCGTGCTCCTAAGTATCTGATCAGCCATATGAGCCGCACCTGTTTCGCCCCAGGTCCTGGACGGTCGCCTGTACCTCATCAAGCTGTAAGCGCCCCCTGCTGCGTGTCCCTGAGTATATGATCAGCCGCATGAGCCGCACCTGTTCTCCCCCAGGTCCTGGACGGTCGCCTGTACCTTATCACGCTGTACGCGCCTGCTGCGTGCCCCTGAATACATTATCAGCCGTGTGAGCCGCACCGGTTCTTCCCCAGGTACGCGCCCTGGTGTGGCCACTGCAAGCGGCTGGCGCCGGTATGGAAGGAGCTGGGCGAGGCGTATGCTTCGGACCCCGACGTCGTGATCTCGCACGTGGACTGCACCATCCAGCGTGACACCTGCAACAACCTGGAGGTGGGGGCAGCAGCTGTGGTTGCACATGGCGGCAGCGCCAACCTTCTCCCATTTTTTGTATATCGCATTCCTGCTGAAGCCTGCACCTTGACCCGCTCGTGTCATGATTCGTGTTGATGCGTTCAGGTGCGCGGATACCCACTGTTTGAACACAGCGAGATAGGGGTCCTGCTGCCCCACACTGCCTGGAAACGGACTCCTGGAGTGTTGACGGTGTCGCAACATAGAGACTTGTAGACCATTCTGCTGGTACCCTCATCATGCTTTCTGGTCACTCGCAGGTACGCGGATATCCGACGCTGAAGCTCATCCGCAAAGGGCAGCTCACCAACTACGAGGGTGAGGCCCTGCTCTTCTGAAATGCGGCATCCTGATAGCTTCCTACCAGCGCAACCGCCATGGTTCTTGGAGAGGCATGCGTGCGCACATGCTCCATGGGAACATCATTTGTCTTTGGGCATCGCATGTTGTGTGAATCTCTCTGCGATCAGCATGCGTTGATAGCATTCCTGATTGCTCGTTTTGATGTTGCCGCAGGCGCTCGCGACTTTAAGTCCTTCAAGAAGTTCATTGATGAGCACAAGTCGAAGGCCTCGGCCTAAACGCCGCATAACATCTCCTGTGGGTAGACCGAACTGGTAGAACGCAGGGCGAATGAAGCCCTGCTGGATGTTACAATAGCATTGTGGTGAGGGTAGAGGTTTCCATGTGTTGTGTGACGGATTCCGGACGAGGCGCAAGGCCGCTGAGTTGCACTGTCAATTGATGTGTTACCCTGACGCGCCTGGGTAAATGCGTCTAGAGCATCTCACAACGCACAACAGAACATAAGTCCTTACAGTTCTGCTTCCACGGCACTTGCACAAGGCCTGCTCATTGCCATCCGACAAGCTTGTGCCGCACGCGCAGCAGCATGCAGCAGTATCGGCTGCCAGTCAGAAGGTGCCGCACACTGGCCACCCCGCATGTCAGGCGCAGCAAGCGACTCGAGTGGCCGTCCTTTCAGCCTGCTGCACAGCACCATCGCACGCCGCTGCCGCCCAGCACTGTGACTGTCGGCAGCACGTCTGCTGCCACAGTCAATGCAGGGTTCTCAGGATTTTGCAGTTGAAGACCCTTCAGCCGATTGCCGCAGTCCCTGCAGCTCCGGGACTCTTGGGCGGGTGCCGACCGCTGCAGTCACTGCAGCACCTTGTGTTTCAAAGCGGTGCTGAACGCGGCGGAACGCCGCCGCGGTCACTGCAGCTCCGGGCTGAGCAGCTCGGGCATGTCGATCCGGACCTGGTACGGGTTCTTGGGGTGCCACCCCTTCCACAGCGGCTGCGTGCCCGCATCCTCGAACTCGTCGAAGTCCGCCGGCGACGCGCCGTTGCCCTCCGCTGCCGCCGCGCTGCCGTTGCCGTTGGCGCTCGGTGCGTCGGCGTCGGTCGCCTCGTCGGCGGCAGGGCTGCCGGGGAACACCAGCTCGCCGCTCGCCTCGCTCCAGCCGAAGCCCTGCAGGTGCAGATCATTCATAACGCAGGGTTTGGTGTTGCAGGTGGGGCCCGACCTTGCTCTTTCAGACTGCCAATGAACATGTCTGGGCACTGCACCATGATGGCCAACGCCACGGCCAACGGCCAATGAAGCGGCACCCGTCCGGACAAGGCATAGGGATTGTTCGTAACTTCTCAGATTCGAATTCCTCCAACAGTGTCGATCGGCAATTCACTTACCTCCAGGTAGGGCGACTCGAAGGGCTCCACGACGGTGGGGGCGAGGACGTCGCGCAGCTCGGGCCCCGACAGCGTCTCCCTCTCAATGAGCGCGTGAGTCAGCGCCTGCGGCAGCAGCGCCAGCACAGTCGGGAATGCCAAATTCATTTCTGTCTGCTCATCAGGGTTGCCAAAAAGAAGGGCAGCTCGGGTGCCGACAGCGTCTCCCGCTCAATGAGCGCATGCGTCAGCGCCTGCAGCGGCGCGCGTCAGCTCGGTCAGTGATGCCAGCACATACTGGAGATGTGACACAGATGGGTGTTGCAAAGCAGGAAGGGCAGCAGGTTTGAGCTCAAGCCTGCGGTGGCAAACGTGTGTGTCAAGGGGCTCGCGCCGTGCGGCGCTGCAAACGAGCAGGTCAACAGGAGGGTTTCTGGTTGCACACAAAGCAGGGGTGGCCGCACCTCCAGCGCAGCGTAGTTCTTGGCGAGGCCATAGTACGCCTTTGCTTCCGCCGCATCCAGCAGCTGCACATGCCAGAAGAGTGTTCCGTGATATCTCTGTCTTCCACGCTTGTTCCCTTTCAAAAGGGTTCGGGCGGGGAACAGCAAAGTGCAGAAAGCAAGAGAGGGCGGGCTATGGTGGCCATCAGCAAACATACGACAGCCTACTGATAGGCTCGATCGCCGTCCCAAATACAGACCCATGCTGAGTGCATGCACTGTTGGAACAGCAGGTGCGTAGCACGCACCTGCTCGATCTCGGACTGCGCGACTCGTGCCAGGTCTGTCGAGATGTTGGCCACCGCCCGGGACCTGCGTCGGGGAGATCACGCTCAGAATGTCACTTGCTGCTGGCGCCAAGATGTGTTCACGAGCCCTTGAGCTTTGTGCAGCTGCCAAGCCGCCAAACACGGTCGAGCTGTGCGCGCGCCAACAGCACGCGGCCAAACATCGCACATGCACCTCGGAGCACAAAAGGGGCCTTGCCGCAGTCAGAAAGCTGCATTATATAGAGGGCAAACGACATCAATGCGCACCTGGAGCGGTTGAGGTACACCTCCTCCTGGTCCATGAGGGACACGGGGCCCAACTTGGACGAGAAGCCGCAGCGGTACACCATTTCGCGCGCCAGCCGGTTGGCCGCGTCCAGGTCGCTGCCGCCGGTTGTGGACACGTTGGCATCACCCAGCACCAACCGCTCCGACACCCTGCATGTAATATACTTATACTTTGAGTGTTGTTTGACATGAGCTGTGGATCCGCTTGGCCGCCTCCAGGTCGCCGCGGGTAGGTACTGGCATTCTCTGAGTTTCAAACGTGCAATGTCGGGCTGAATCTCACGGGAGGCGCACCGGTAGGCGAGACGAGCTTGGCATCCATGAAGCCGCGGGTGGTGGCCGGCACTCCTGACACCGATACTTGACTAGCAACAATCCTGGTTCAAGACAACCAAGGTGGTTGCAAACCCACCGGCCGGCGAGGGAGACAACGAGCTTGGCCTCCATGAAGCCGCGGGTGGTGACGCCGCTCTCCAGGTGCTCCTCGCTGGGGATGAAGTAGGTGTGCCCCACCGCAAGGCCGTTGGGGCAGGCCACCACCTGTGAATAGATATCAATCGACGAGAGTCCTTTACGTTGACGAGCAGGGTTGTTCAACGCTGGGGATGCAGTAGGTGCGCCCCACCCGGCAGGCCGTCGAGGCACGCCACCTGCAGTAATAGTGTGAAGTGTGCTTAGATGCTCTGCCGGTGGACTTTTGTGTCGTTGAACAGCATGGTCTCACGCTGTTCGACCACGCACGCCACCGCCTGCGAAACACCACAAGCGCAAGTGTAGACCAGCAGCTGCTTGCGGCCGACTGAAACGTCGAGCGAGGTCAAGGGCTTCATCCTGGGGAGCAGCCAGAGTGCATTGAACACACCACAGAGCCAAGCACTCCCCCTCACAGACCTCGACAACAGGTCCCTGTTGTACCAGCTGACTCTTATTGGGGGAGCCACAAGGAGGAGGCACCTTGGAGATCTCGTCGAAGTCGGGGGTGATGTAGCCCAGCAGCGCGCGCGCGGCCTCGTACACCGCGATGTTGCGACGCAGCTGCGGCGGCGCCTGCGCCCGACCACATCCCAGCACGGTCATGCTTCAACGAGTGCACATGGACAACAGAGGTGCCTGGAGCAGTAGACACTGCTTTACTGACACCCTGACGCATACAGCAGATGTCTAACTATCAGCATCCGAAGGTGCACCTGCGCCTCGTCGCTCTGGCTGCTGTCCACGGCGCCGCCCAGCCGCTCCGCCTGGATCTTCTCCAGCGCGGTAAACAGGTCATCCTCCCCGATCTCCTCCCGGCCCTGGGGTAAAATTCGGGTGTGAGCTAGCAAGCAACTTGCAATACCATGTAGCATACACATCGGACACTGGACGTTTTCCAGCCAGTCAAAAATGTCCTTCGATCTCCTCCCGGCCCTGGGGCAGAATTGCAGCAAGCGGCTGGGTTCTCACTGATGTGACATTTCGCTTCTGCTATGCTGCATCGGCGAGCTGCGTGGCATGTCGCGATACATGAAATCCGGCTCACCGCGCGGACGGTCAGAATGGCGGCCTGATTCATGAGGTTCATGATGTCAGCGCCGGTGTAGCCCGCCGTCGCACGCGCCACGCGCTCAAAGGTGACTCGCGGCGCCATCTGCTTGTCTCGCGCGTGCACCGCGTAGATCTCCTTCCGCCCCTACGCCAGCACACCGCACAGTTGCAGCGATGAAGCATCCAATACAGGTAGAGAACCGTCCCATCTAGCGCCATCTTGTCTTGTGCGTGCACTGCGCACATCTTCCTTCCGCGCCTGGCCCAATACCCGCCACGAATTGAAGCACATGGAAGAGCCGCCATGCCGGATCAAGCGCTTGTTTGGGACTTGGATTGCAGGCACGAAACCTGAGCCCTGGACAGCAGCATTGATGTCCATGCCGGATCAAGCGCTACTTTGAGAATCGGAGTTCATGCAACAAAGCTGGACCCTGGACCCCACCTCCAGGTTGGGCAGCGGCATGGAGATGATGCGGTCGAAGCGGCCGGGCCGCGTGAGCGCATTGTCCAGCGCCGCGGGCCGGTTGGTGGCCGCCATGACCACCACTCCCGTGTTGTCCTCAAAGCCGTCCATCTCTGCACCGCAGTTGAACGCCACAACTCAACATCCACAAATCAGCTTCCGCCGTGCGTTCACAGCTGGTGATGCCACCTTTGGATTTTGCCATCAGCCAGCGGCTGGATGTGTTGCGCATTGCCGTCATGACACTTGAGGGTCTCGAGTTCACCAGCTGTCACTCGCCTGTGTGCAGCTGGTCCACAAAGTGGGCCATGTGTAGTCTCCCTCGGGTCACATTTCTAGTCAATCACGAGCGATGTGCCCCAGCTACTGTTTGTATCACCGTTCTCAACATCGTGAGCAGTCACAAAAGGACGCGAACCCGTGAGCAGCTGGTTAATGGTGTGCACAGACTCGTCGTCGCCGCCGGAGCTGATGCTGCGCTGCTTGCCCAGGCCGTCGAACTCGTCGATGAACAGGATGCACGGCGCCTGGACGCAGGAAAGCAAGGCAGGCGAGTAAACGGGATGCACAGCGCCTAGATGGAGGGCACAAAGATGGCCTATGCACAGAATGCAGGGCGACTGGACGCAGCATGGAATAGCGTAACCACTTTGTGATTCAGGCTATGAGGAGATGCAAGAGATGCAGTGGCCACGATCACACGCTGAATGAAGGCTGCAGTGCTTGCGACTTCAGGGCTTGTGTGGCTGGCAACATGCGGTGACACACTGCGGAATCAGAAAGGCTGACTGCCATGTATCACCGCCATATCCATGATGAAGCAGTGTAAGGGCCTTGCGGAAGGTGTCACGCACACGTGCAGCGCCCAAGATGTGTGAGAGTCATGGTACAGTTTAGTGGGATCAGCGCACCGCTTTGCGGGCCTTGCGGAAGGTGTCACGCACGCGCGCGGCGCCCACGCCCACGAAAATCTCCATGAACTCGGCGCCGCTGGCGGAGAAGAAGGGCACCCCTGACTCGCCCGCTATCGCCTTTGCGAGCAGCGTCTTGCCAGTGCCTGCCGGCATGTGACATTGGATTGAGCTCTGTGGTTGTTTCATGTCCAAGGCATGGAATCCGAGCCGCCGGCGGAAATGAAGGCCACGCCGACTCGCCCACGATCGCCTTCACCACCAGCGTCTTGCCGGTGTTCGTCACAGCATGGTCAATAGCGTGCGAAAGGCTAGCAGTCTGCAGTGGCGGTATGGTGGCGGTATGGTGGAAGGCAGTGCGAGACAGGGGTCTGCACATGAGCAAATGCGTGTGCTCGGAAGCCCAACTTGCAGTGTTCGTTGCAGCGAGTGCGGAAACAACACCTGGAGGACCCACGAGCAGGATGCCGGCGGGCGAGCGCGCGCCCATGGCCAGGAACTTGCGCGGGTTGCGTAGGAAGGTCACGATCTCCGTGATCTCCGCCTTCACCTGTTTCGGCCACAGGAATGGAGCTCTCGGCCAGTGCATGAACCGCCTCGATCTGAAAATTGTGAACATTATGGATGCAGACTTGACAGTGATTGCGTGTGCCGGCCACGCAAGGACGGACATGCCACGTCAGCCCGTGCGACCAGAGTGTAGGGATGGGCACATGTGCTGACGCGAAACCAGCTCACCTGGTCCACGCCGGCGACGTCCGCAAAGGTGGTGCCCGAGTTCTTGACCATCTCCATGCGCGCCGTGCCAAACAGCCTGCGGGACGATCTTCAACTGTCAACAACACAGCAGCATCCGTGCAGCAGCGTCCGGCGCGATCCGACACTAGAGGCGCTCACTGCATGCGCGGCATGGACAACAACCGCCAGCAAATGGGGAGACAGGCCAGGAAACATATGAAACATCTATTTGTACGTCGAACAGCAGTCGAAGTGCACCAGTATACGCAAGCTGCAGTGGAGCGCGCACTTGTCGGTCTTGCGCTTGATGCCCAGGCGGAAGGAAATCTGGATGAGGTAGTAGGCGAAGACCAGCGGCGCCGCAAAGCGCACCAGCGCCGCAATGATCGGCTCCAGCGGCGTGGGCTGCGCGGCACGACACAAAGCAATGAATTTCTTGATGAAACGGACACATGAGATCAGATACTGATCACGCATCTCTTCTGATCGGCTCCAGAGGTGTGGGCTGCGCGGTGCAGCAAACCGAAAGGACAAGGAAAACTTGAAGTGGAGATGCTGATCACGCAGCTCTTCTCTCGGACACTATGTGCAGATTGCTCGGATCTGTCGTGCCCCTGATGTTCGTGCGCAACCAGGATGCGACTTGATGCAATGTGCAGCAAGGACACTGGCAAAGTCGAGCCGTTTTCAACTGGAAGGTCACAAGGTGTCTCGAGCGACAAGCACACAGTACGCCAGCCTTGATCGGCTTACCTGGACGACGTTGATGAAGACGTTGTGCGAAAGCATCTTGACGCAGACAGCAAGTGACGAAACCTTTTGTATGTGTGCTGTTATTTCTGCGTTGTCAGCGTACCTGGACGGCGTCAATGAAGACCCCGTGCGTGAGCATGTGGTCGTACAGCTCCGGGTCCCACGGCAGGCCCACCTTCTCCGTGCGCGCCCCCCCTGGAGCGCTCGCCTTCGTGGTCACCCACACCGAGCGGCAGTCCGCGGTGTAGTTGACCTGCGTCGGGACATGAGCAGTGTGACTTTCGTAAACGGGGGTCACCACAGGCAAGAGGCACATCAGCAAATGCAGAGCAATCATTTCAAGTTGGCGGCTCAGATGCGACTATGATATCGGTACAATTGATTGTCTGTACGCCAGAGGATGTTGGAGGTGTGATTGATGGGGGAGGCTCAAGTGTGCACCCTGTCAATCTGCCGCTGCTGAATCAGGCGCCAGAACTGCGTGTAGGTCATCTCCTTCAGCTTGTCGGGCCGCCACGCCGTGCCAACCTGTGTCGCACGACCGTCGAACATGATGAAAAAGCCACCAGCTCATTGTGCACACGATTGTCCGACGATGGCAAGGTCCTGACGCCTCAACAGGGGATACAATGCTGCTATTGGCTTGGCAAGCCGCACCTCGCTCAGCTCTGCGCTGCCGACTTCCGGAATCTCGGAGGGGTCCGCCACCAGCATCTTGGTGGGGTCCACCTTCTTCCCCTTTTTCGGATCCGCTGCAGGCCACACAGCGCAGGTGGGTCAGTCCACAATGCTTGCAAGTGGCACCAGGGCTGCTGTTTGACAGTTCAAACGACCAGGTGTCCCTTTCCCTGCCTTCCTCGCCTCCCATCTGCCACAAGACTGGTGGTGACTTGAACGAGGAGCGCGTCCACATTCAGTCCTGTCTTGCGTTTGAGACCCACTCATCTCGACCGCGCCGCGAGTGCGCAATGCAGATGTGCTTGATGCATATGTTGTTCCGAAAGGTTGTAGCTCCGAAAGACTAAGCTCTGAAAGGCCGATTGCTCACCCAGCTTGCGCATGGTGGCCGGGCTGGCGCCCGCCTGCCGCGCCCCGCGCCGCATCTCATCTCGCAACTCGCGGTTCTTCCGCTCATTGGCCCGGAACTCTGCCTCCTCCGTCGTCTCCACCGGCTTGTCCGCCGTCGCCGCCTTCGCCAACTGGATGCCGGTGTCGGTCGCCCGCCGCCCGCCGCCGGCCTGCGACTCTGAGGCCCCTGACGTTGACGCCCGCTCGGAGCCGGCGCTGTCCGCTGGCCGCGCCGCCCAGGCGCCTTCCGCGGAGCGGGCGGTCTGCGGTGCCTCCTGGGGCGGCAGTCTGCGGCGAAGCCACCAAGCGGTTTCTCAGATAGCTGTAGAGCAGATAGCAAAGCGTAATTTTGGTGTACAACCGCATGCATGAGGCTGATGCGACTCTCCACAGCGGCAAGGCAACGGTCTTCTGCAAGAAAGATGTGAAAGCACTGCAAGCAAACGCGAGGATGGAAGCACTGCATTGCACTCATACCTGGACTCGGCCCTGGCTGCCTGCGCCATGCCAGCGGCTGCGACAAGCGACACCGCTACAGCGCCCGCTGTTCGCTGCAGGAACGGGAGAAACTGTCGCCGCTCGGCATGCGCCGCATGGCTGGCTGCTGCTGGATCTTGCCCCCCCGCAGGCCTGTTCTCGCCGAGCAGCTCGCTGTCTGATGGACTCGCTGAGCAGCGGACTGGCTGCGAGACGGCTAGGCGCACAGGCCTGCTGTGGCATGGGAGCCTGCCGCACCGCAGGCCAGCAGAGGCGGCAGGCCTAGCAAATCTGAGGCTTTGTGCGCTGCGCCTGCAGGCAAGGCCATGCTGCAGGTGGGTGCACGGGAGTTGGCCTGGCAACTGTGCTGTCAGGAACGGACAGGCCGCCATCGTGCTGGCCGCCTCGAGCGGCTTTGCTATGCTGTAACACTATCGCATGGTGCGTTTGCGATGCCGAGGAGCTGCAACAGATCAGTCGCTATCGCGCGAACGTTCTCGGACCGACAGCACAATAATGCATTGCCACTTGCACTGCGGCTTGTCAACTGCACAGCTGCTGAACCGAGATGGCAAGCACAGGGAGTCTGCACTGTTGCGCAAATCGGCAAGTGTCCGCTTGGCATTGGGCATCCGGATGAGGCGCCGCTTGATGGCTTTATGTACTTAGTCAGGTAGGACAGCCCTATTCATCACGCATCTCTCCCAGTCGCCCGGATTGCAGGTGCAGCAGCATGTTTTGGTATTTCCGGAGCTACCAGCAAAACAAATCAATCACATACATCATCATACACGATGATGATGCAGCGGCCCGCGCTCGAAGCACCCCGAAACGCGTCATGCCGGTCAGGCGTCGGTGCGGCGCCGTTCAGGGGCCCTCGCCACGCATCTCGCTCGAGAACATCTACGGGCGTTGTCAGCTGTGCAGCTCCTGGCTCTGAGAAGGAACCCAGCAGGCGACAGCTGCTCCAGTCCAGCGCTGCGGTGCTCCTTGCGAGCACGCTCGGCGGCGCTCCGCCGCTGCTGGCAGCGGAGTCTAGAGAAGAACCAAAGCAGAAGGGCATGACCGCTGATCAGATGCTGCAGAAGATCAAGGAGGACTTCCAGCAGCGTCAGTACTACGTGACAGGCAAGACATCGGCACAGCTGATTGCGCCGCCAACAAGGCTTAGGTCGACTTTGCTTCTTTCCTAGGTGCGTGCAGCTGTACAATGGAGTTTGTGTCACATTCTCGCAGGCAACCTGTCACCGAGCCTTTTCACGGACGAGTGCGTGACACGATGCAGATTCTCGACATTGACGCTGCGCTAATGCCACTTTCCTTTGCTCTACATGATGCTGCCGAGCAGTTGTTGATGCGTGCAAGTGCCTGCTGCTGACAAATCCAACTGCTCAGCAATGCTGAGACATTGTTTCTGACCTGCAGCTGCCTCTTCGTCGATCCCACTGTCCAGGCGCGTGGGGGTGCACTGGCCTGTTTCACACATTCAGTGCTCCAGGCGTTCAGCGCTCAGCATTGAAGCACAATGTATCAATTGATCAGAAGCAGGCCTGACGCACTACGCATTGCTGCAGGTTCGAGGATGGCGTTTCTATACTAACGCCGTAAAAACGCTGTTTGACGCTGAAAAGTCCCGCGCCGATATCAGGTCAGAAGCTCTGCATGACATGGCTGTGACACCTGGCAAGACAAGCTGTGGCGACCGGTGCAGCGATAAGAATGGTGGGGCGCAGGTCAATCGAGGTGCTTGATGACCGGACAATCTCATTGGACTGGCGCCTGGTATGTGCATGCCTCTGCCGTCAAATCATTGTGTGGTGTGGTGTGAGAAATTTCCTTGCCTGAATTTATGGATCATGGCATGGGATCTGACATCCACCTGCAACTGTTGCTGCAGCCTGCTGAGAAGGCGGTTCCGCTTTCTCCTCTGTTTACAGGAGGGCAAGACCAAGCCGTGGCCCGTTCGGGGCGAAATTAAACCCTACACTGGCAATACGAAATACGTCCTGAACGACGACGGCCTCATCTACAAACACCTGGAGTCGTGGGATGTGCGTCCAAGATGTCACAGTCTTATGCACTAGTCCGTGCACACAAGACTGATCAACCTGACCGGTCAAGGTTGATCCCTGACTGCCGACGAGGTTGACGTGACCATTGGCAGTTTTGTATCGTGGCCCGCAGGCGCCAGCTTACGATGTCTTCCTGAGTGCGCCCACCTTTCCTATTTTGGCGTTTGCCCAAAATGAAGACCGATGGTGGATCGTGTCCTGTTGTTGTGATTGCTGCTTTTCACACATCATGTTTCATGATGGTCTTTGTATCGCAGGCGTATGGTTCCCCAAGTTCGGTGTGCCGCCGGCACCGCCGGTTGAGAACCCAGTCCAGTGAGCACCAGAGAGCAAAGGATATTGAGAATTGGCAGTTACTCTCGTGCTTCACAATGGAGCTTGACGTCTCGTGTGCTTGGAGTTCATCGTTTGATTCAACGATTGTCACGAAATCGCTTGCACTGCTCTCGTTTTTGGATCTGTACTCTGTAACCAATCGCTTGGGAGGCCTTGAGCACGAACTCTGAAGGCCCAGCGTCAAAGAATGATCCTGCTCTAAAGCGTTGACCATATACAACGCTGCGATCAGACGCTTTACACAGCACTGTCTGCTGCCCGGCTGTCTCACGAATGCCCGCATGTGGGACTGTATGCTCCTCGCCCCGCGCGCTGACCCCGAGGTCGACAAGGGACGTAAGCCGCCATTGTGTGCAGGAGCAAGTGTCAGGCGGCGGCGGCTCGCCTCGGCGCCGCCGCCGCCGCTGCGTGCTGCGCCGCCCAGGTGGCCGCATACCAGCCGGGGTGGCGCAGCAGCTCGGCGTGGCTGCCGACATCGACGATCCTGCCAGCATCCACACGCACAGGGTCAGCTTGATGTTGTCCTCTCCCGGATTGCCTCCAGGACGGCGAATGGTGTCTGCATTACCCTGAATGAACCCCGCCAGAGCACATGTCGTCGGTGCTCGGCACAAAGGTCAGAGTGACAAATCCAAAAGTGTCAAACGTCTAGGGTGGCAGACATCCAGGGTGCTCACCTGCCGGCGTCCATGACGAATATGCGATCGCAGGCCGCCACCGTCTGCAGCCGGTGCGCCACCGCGACGGTGGTGCGCCCGCCGCTGAAAACGCCCCCGCGACTGAAAATGGACTCCAGCGCCTGCGCTTCAGGCTCTCGGTCCTGCAGCCCGAAAGCATACCGAATTGACAACACGGGTTTTTATAGTACAACTGCAGGTTCACGGTCAGCGGGGAATGTACTTGTAGCATGGAGCAGGCCGTACTTATCGTGCCAGCAGTGTCGGCGGCACATGCTTGATGCACCAGCGGCAGGCCCAAAACTGCACCAGCCCGGGGCGCGTAGGGCGTGGTCGAGCCTTCTGAACGCTGAGCCAGGGCCAGCGGCCTCCTTTGTTCTTTCCCTTTTAAATATGATGCTCAGCAGCTGCCTTCACAAAAATAATAAAACAAAGGAGGCCAGTGACACCGGAGAGGGTTTGCAGTTCTTGAAACAGCGCCAGTGGCCTCCTTTGTTCTTTCCCTTGTCAAAACGGTGCGGAACAGTTGCCTTTTTAAAAAATCATAAAACAAAGGAGGCCAGTGACACCGGAGAGGGTTTGCATTTTTCTAAACGGCACCACTGGCCTCCTCTGTTCTTTCTTTTTTTAAGAGGGTGCTCAACAGTTTTCATTTTGAAATAACATAAAACAAAGGAGGGCCCGTGGCGCTCACTTAGCCTCCGGCCTTTGACAGATCATAAAACAAAGGAGGCCGGTGACACCGGAGAGGTCTAGCAGTTTTTAATACAGCACCACTGGCCTCCTCTGTTCTTTCATTTTTATAAACGGTGCTCGACAGTTTCCGCCTAGACGTTTTCGAGAGTTCAAAAAAACAGAGGAGGGGCTCCTACTTCATTTATAAACCAAGCATTATATGGTCAGGCTGGACAAGGTTCTGCGCAACGAGCTTATGGCGACCGGCCAGGTCCGCCAGATCGAGCGTTCCAGCGTCTGCATGATATCTGCCAGGGGCTCAGCCACTTTACACGCTGAACCTGCGAAGTTGCAGGCTGTGGAAGAGTCTCTGGATGATGATCAAGAGTCTGCCGCACCAGGGAGGACGTGGCCTCATCGCAGAGCAGCAGGCGCGGCTGCCGGATGAGGGCGCGAGCAATGGCGATGCGCTGCTTCTCCCCGCCGCTCACCTTCTGCCCGCGCTCGCCCACCTGTTCGCACGGGCAGACTATGCTTCGTTCCCGTCAGGTTGGGTTGAACATATCCACGGGCTTTGGTTCCAGACGCACGATCATGGTCAAAAGCAACGAACAGAAAGAGGTGCTTGCGTTATTGATAATGTCGCCACAAATGCAATATCAGAATGCAGAGTTCCAGTCGGTTTCTTACAGTCCAAGAGCAGATTCCTCACCTGGGTTGCATAGCCATGCTCCAGTCGGGCTACGGCGGCATCGAGGCCGGCCATCACGGCGGCTTTCTGCACCATCTCCTCCGCTGCGCCGTCGCTGCAAGCACAGAGCAAAGAGCTACTGCACGAGGCTATCCGGGCAGCACATGAACACATGCGCCACTTTATGGCATAGCAGCTGGTGTACCCTCAGCTGCACATGCACATGTACATCACCGTGATGTTGACGACAAACACGAGCAGATAGTTGCATTTCCATCTAGTCGATCTTCGTGAAATGCGCATAATGCGCACCAGGCGAAGGCGATGTTGGCGGCCACAGAGCCGTTCACCAGGTTCACATACTGCGGCACCGCCGACACGGCTCCCTTCAAGGCGTCGTGCTTCAGCTGCGCACCGAAGCAGCATGCCAGAGGCAGTGGGGCAAACATCAGCTGTTGCACCATGAAATGTTTGGTATGATGAACGGCATGCCAGGCTTGACAGCGGATGCCAACGCAAAGCGTGAGAAACAGATTGACAGGTGCTATCTGGACATGTCCCTCTCGATCTTCCTGCTCAGGACATGTCTGGCTGCACAGAACATGGTGCGGCTATGCGGCTATTGTTCTTATAAACATGCTGCGGCTATGGATATGTTCATCGAATACATTCTTACCTGCCGCACGTCGACGCCATTGAGCAAGACGCTGCCATGGTCCACGTCATACAGCCGCGACATCAGTCGCACCACCGTCGACTTGCCGCAGCCTGAAATTTAACAGAGGAGCCTCTGGCAATATAGTTCGCAGGAGAAGGTGGCCGGCTGCGGGCTCAACAGCCCGCAGCCGTCATGCAGCGCCAGTGATGCAATTCGTACACAGAGCATGATCTGCAGTTGGTGGGCGTCCAATCTCACCTGGCGGCCCCACAATGCCGATGGCTTCCCCTGGCTGCACAGCGAAGGACACGCTGTGGAGCTGCATCGGCTTCTTGCACGCCGTAGGTGCTTCACTGTTGCCGCTGCCGCTGCTGCCGCCTGCCGCCCCCGCTGCCAGGCTGGCTGCCTCGCCTGGATCCGGCGGCTGCGCATAGCCAAAGCTGACGTTCCTGAATTCGACGTGCAGCCCCGGCAATAGGGCGCTGTTGCCTGTCGGCCGCCCGCTCTGCACTGCAGCGCCGCTGCCGCCACTGCTGGCGTCGTTGCTGCCGCTGCTGCCGCTGCCGTTGCCGCCGCTGTCGCCAGCGGGAACCTGGGGATGCAGGCTCCCGGGATGGCTGCCACCGAGAAGATTGCGCTCTGCAGCGTCCCCGCTGTCCGCCAGCTGGCCGGGGCGTGGGCAATGCCTGGGCGCAAGGCCATCGCGGCCCGCACCGTTGGCCACTGCCAGGCTGTGCTGGTCTGCAGGCGCATGCTCAGCGGCTGCGCTGCTGCAGGCCCGCCCTGAGCCGCCAGCTGCTGCTGCTGCTGCCGCAGCAGCGCTGCGTCCGGATCCCGCGCTGCGCTGAGCTTCTCTCTCCTCGCGGTGACGGCCGCCGGCTGCCAGACTCTGCTGGTGCGCGGCCTCGCCACTCGCGGAGCTGTGCTGCGCAGCGTCTGAGATGCCGGACGGCCAGCCTGGTGGCCAGTCCGGCAGCGCGAGGTGGCCCTCTGAGGGCTGCGGCTCCTCTCGCAGCACATGGATGAAGTCCTCGAGGTCCACTAGCGACTGCACAAGGACAGAAGCTTATTGGGTGCTTTTCTTCAATATGGCCTTCAAGTTGGTGTGCTCGTGAGGGCAATGCCATCAGGAGATGTGCGTAAAGCATGGGTCGTCTGCCTATTGCGCCAGGCAGCGTGCTGCACTAGGACGCAAAGCTCGCGCATCAGTGTCGGATGAAGACTACTGTGGCAGATCTCACCTTGCGCAGGCGGCGGTACAGGCCGCCGACGGAGACAAGCGGCGCCCACAGCTGCAACAGCATGCCATGCACCAGCACCTGTAGGAAACAAATCGATAATTAGTTTGGTTCCAGGCACAGAGTTGCTGTGGTCGCGAGTTGGATGAACCCAGTCAGGATGATGCAAGCGTAGCGCTCCCAGCTGATTTGCATGTGGTCAGGGACGCAGAAACGAGATTGAGGATGTTCACCAGGTCGCCTGCGGTGCCAGAGTGTGCCGCCACCATCAGCAGCGCCGACGTCATGCCCACACCCAGGATCACCGCCTGCCAGCATTGCACGTAGAATGCGACGAGCTGCTCAGTTTCATCTCAGACGCAGAATCATTGCACAGCAGGCTGTCATGATGCACGTGCCAGGCCTGCAGATGCTTCGGCATCTCCTCCATTGAGCCTTCACGCAGTGGTACCTTGCGGTGGCCTAGTCGACAGCCCGGCAACCTCTGCACACGGAGCAGCGCGTGAGCACAGGGGCATAGGCGGATGTCAGGACCTCACCTGGACGGAGGTCAGGAAGCCCGTGACGTACTCGAAGCGCACCGCCGCATCCTGGAAGCCCTTGAGCAGGCGGTCAAAGGCGGACGCCTCCCGCCGCTGCGTGCCGAGCAGCGCGACCGGCTCGAAGTTGAACAGCGACTCCAGCAGCTGCGCATTGATCTCGTTGTCCAGGCGTTTGACTTCCTGCTTCCCCACCACAGCCGCCTGCACATTCAAGGACACGGCAGACGCTTGGCATGGTGCATCAACGAGGGCAGGTATTGCTGCGGTGTCGCTGCGCGTTGATTTCGTTGCTCAGGCGCTTGACTTCCTGCTTCCCCACCACCGCCGCCTGCACGAGGGCGCGGCCACATGCCAGATTGACAAACAAACGCAGTGACGCAGGGCTGACGCCAGTCCATTTGTCCCTGCTTGCTTCCAGCTGCAAGGCATTGCCACCTGCATCATGTCGGCGGTGAAGGCACACACCTCTGGGGCAATAGAGCAGGGCGCCGCTTGCTACATTTCCGGAACCACCACATGCTGCTTCAGGTACCACTTTCCCGATGGAGCCAAGCACAGGTTGCTTCAGGCCTGACTTTCAATTCGATACCCACCTGCGTCATGGCGGCGGTGAAGGCGACATACACGAGCGAGGTAGCCGCCACGATGGCGCCGACCTCGGGGCGGAACATCTTGGTCAGCACCGAGCACACCGCGACCAGCTCCAGCGATGTCGGCACCAGCCGAAAGACGATGGCGCGGCACATCGCCGAGATGCTCTTGGTGCCTGCGCACGGGAGTGATGCAGCAGCGTGTCAGAACGCGCAAGATCTCGATGGCATGGCATGGTAGCCGAGATGCTTCTTGGTGCCTGCGCCTGGGACAGAGCAGCACAGTTCACATCGCGGCTGGACCTGCAGGCCCCTCTGGTCAACCAGTCGCAGACTCTTGTCATCTGTGGCAAGCTGATTACTGTGTTGCGGATATGGGAAGGATCTTCAGCTGAGTTGTTTTTTCCGCTGCTCACCTCGCTCCACCATGCGGACCAGGCGCCCAGTGGAGCTGTTGCTGTGGTAGGCGGTGCCCAGGCTGAGCACGTGCTGCAGCCCATGGTACGACATCCGCCGCCCCGCCGCCTACGGCAACAGGTTTCCGCCAGGTTCTCGCGTGGATTTCGTTTGTTCCCGGCAACACCAACACAAAGCGGCAATGCCGGCAGAATTGGGAGATGGGAGCGACCAATGCCCCACCGCGGCCAAAGGCAAGTGATTTCGGTCATGCATTGCCACCTGCGAGAGGCGCTTACGTGCGAAAGGAGGGCGAAGATGGGCTGCTGCAGTCCGTGCGCCACGCCCGATAGCATGCGGCAGCCGCCAGCTAGTGCCAGCGCCTTCATCAGCGCCTGCAGGGGCATAAGGTCAACCCTAAGGCCTTCAGATCGAGTTCACCTTGGTTTGCAATGCACGCTGGCACGAAGCGCCAGCGTGACCAGCCGCTGGAGACAGCATCTGAGTGTACGTGTGTGCTGCCTCAGCCAGCCACAGCGGCATGTTGGGATTGGATGTTGACGTTGCGCGTACACCTTGCATCCTCATTGCCACAGCATTGAGGTAATGCAGTCATACCATGCAGCAGGGGTACTGCGTTGTCGCAGCTGCTTACCTGACGAGCGCCGGGCGCTGCACCCTGCCCGGCCGCGTCCACTGCCCGCTTGAAGTACAGCGGCATGGTGAAGCCTACAGGGCGTATAAACCCCCTTCAGCCGTCTGATTGCTTCATGAAAGCCAGCCTCGAGGCCGTGACACAGAGCTCCCTGTCCCCTCTGCAAGCCCATGACACCGCAAACATGGCCATGCGCAGCCATCCATACCGACCATGCAGTTGCTTGCCTGCCATTCTGGAGACGAAGAGCAGGCCGAACACGGCCGCCAGGCGCGGCACCGCCCAGCGCTCCGTCAGGCATATGCGGAAGCTGTACAGCAGCACGTGCAGCAGGCCCTCAGCGGCCGGCGGCGGCGGTAGCTGCGACGGCGGCAGCGGCACCTCCTCATGCTCGAGCACGACGGAAGGGCGCTTCGGCTTCCCTGGACCATCATGATGTGAAGCGTCGCTGCTTCCTATTCTCGAGCTGTAGGCTGCCGCCTGTAGCGGCAGGCGCAGCGGGACGCCGCGCGACGCGGCGCCCCAGCGCTTGCACCGTGATGGAGCCCTTACAACAGCGGCACTACGGATGCAACCAAGCTGAAGGCGTGTTCTGATGCTATCGAATGGAAAGTGGCGCCCAGCAGGTGGCGAAGCGAGCAGCAAGGGCTTGACGAGGCGTTGTCGGCTAAAGCCAAGCGATGTGCTCATGCAGTGCTTCGCAGGAGGACGGCAAAACAAGCCTATTCTCCTTTTCGAAGTAATCAAGCCTCATGCATGTAAGAGTCTACGAGGGAAGCATTTTCTGACTGGCGAGCTTCCTGAGTTGCATGCGTGTTCTTGGAGGAGCTCGTGGTGGAAGCTGGGGTTTTGCGAGCTCTGCGTTGTATGTCTGCATTTGCACGATCGCATGCGCACGCACGATGGCGGCCTACAAGGCTCGCGTGAGCCCGAAGGCGGCAGCGCGAGGGGCAGCGCAGTGCCATGCCCCAACCACCGACTGCACAGAAGATGCTCCTGCTAATGCCGCACCAGCGCTGACGCTGCTCACCATCACCGACGACGCGCGCGAATCTGTGCTCAGCCACCTGAACGCCGCCGAGCTGTGCCAGTGCCAGCTGGTGTGCCGCGGCCTGCGCGACGCGGCGTGCGGCGACAGCCTCTGGCGACGGCTGTGCCGGCACACCTGGCGCGACACCGACGCGCGGGCGTGGCTGGCTCCGCCGCCTCGCCACGGCAGCACCATCGTCAGCGTCGGCGGCAAGGAACACGCATGCTGCGCCGGCGACGCGGACACCTTCTCCAGCTACCGGCAGCTGTACCCGGCGCTGCTTCGGTACCAGGCCCTGGTCGGCCTGTGGCGGGCGGCCGATGGCGGCGCGCAGTCGCTGATCAGCTTCCGCTGGGCGCGAGGCTGCATTCGGGGCAGGCGGCTGACGTACGGCTCCGGCAGCGACGGCCCACAATTGGCGGACTTTGTGAACCTCGGTGGTGACGGCGGCGCGAGGCTGCGCGAGCTGACGGACCTGCAGTGCACCCTGGAGCGGGCGGCGCCGACGCGACGGCTGCTCAGGTCCCCATCGCAGGGCGCTCAGGCGGCCGCCGCCGTCGCAGCAAACCTGGTACTGCCCCTTCTGCCAATGCTCACCATGCAAGATGCCTTCACCCACTGGTTAGTTGTGTAGGTCCCGTGCAAGCGTTTTTGCAGCATTGCCGTTGTGCTGACATCAGCGTTACACAGTGGCAAGGCGAGTGCTGTGACGGCGCTGTGGACATCTGCAGGCGGCAGACAGCAACCTCTTTGGCACCAGCCCGCAGGGCAAGTTCAGCTCGGAGATGGCGCTGTGGATGGAGGTATGTCTGAGCATCTGTGCCGACGGTAATGTGCAGGCTGTATGTGCAAGACATCACATCCTTCAGCAAATGTTTGACAGGCGTTCTGCCAACAAACAGGGCAACATCGCCAGGCCGCGCAGGCGCAACAGCCGGGGCTCACTGCAAGGTGCGCTGGACTGCGCCTGGCGATCACTGTGAGCCTCGCGCGCTACAGTCAACGAGCAGGACGTGTAAGGCAGGACAACATGCTGCTATACGCTGTTGTTTGGCCAGGACCCCCGACGTTGGGTCGCCGGCATTATTTGACTGCCTTGCTGTGTTTCGCTGCAGGGCCGCCGGCCCCCGTGGTGCACCACCTCCTGCGAGTGCATCGGCCGCTGCCGTCGCGGAAGCACCCGCTCGCGGGCCTGTGGCGCGGTAGCTGGCGCCGCGGCCTGTGGCACGGTGTCTCCATCGTCCAGGTCGTCTACGATTTCACAGGCCCAGCGGCGCGCATCCTCGCCACGCAGGTGCGTGGGTAATGCGCTGCTCCCAGTGTTGGTAATGCGCTGCTCCCCAAAAGCACGCACTGCACCATTGTCACCTGGACAAAGCATTTGCCGTGTTGACACATTCCATCGCAGCGGGCCTGACTCGTGGTGTTGCTCCAGGGCTGTCTGAAAGCGCGAATCCATAGCATCATGCGGTTGGGGCACTTGCGTGCAGGTGCTTGGCGACGAGGACATGCCGACCGGCGCCGTCGTGTGGTCGGCGTTGGCTGCGCCGTTGGACGAGCCGCTGGATGATGGCAGCGCGGTGTGCACGGAACGGGAAATGCTGGCGCAGATGAACGCTGACGAGGACGAGTCAGAGATGGTGCACGTTGACAAACAGGTGCTGTACTCTTGAAGGTGGTGTTGATTATCTTGCTTGCGGCGTCTCAATGCAATTGTGACTACCGGCCTGGTCGCGACACCGGCATGCAAACATCGAAAGCTACATGACGAAAGGGGAGTTGCTCGAAGTTCCGTGGCCAGTTATGCATGTGTGCAAAAGGGGGTAAGTTTTCGCCGCCCAGCACACTGACCCTCAAACCCTCACTACCTGACATCATCTGACCCTCACTACCTGACATCATCTGACAACATCTGACATCATCTGACAACATCTGACCCTCACTACCTGACATCATCTGACTGTTGCACAGGTCTCAGCGGTGTGCTTGGGCAGGGGCCAATACGAGTTTGGGGGTCAGCTGGAATGGGTGTCAGGCCACCTGTACCTCTACGAAGATAGCAGCATCGGTTTCCTATGGCGGGGCACAGCGCTCTCTGACTACACCCGCATTGACAAAGATCTGTCATGAACAAACTGGATTGCTTGCCCTTGTATTGCTTCTCGTTGCTGTTTCTCGTTGGTGATTTTGTCTCAGCACTGACTGAAAGCGCCCCTCCTGAATCGGCTATATGTTGCTAGTGTCCCACGCCCATTCTGACGCCACATCCCCGGAAACACCTGATGATGGCCCACAGACACAACCATCTGCATTGGCATTGCTGCCTACAGCACTCCGGACTGTGCTGCTGCTTGTCAACCACGTCTATATCGGTGGCTGGTCCGTCCCCCCGCCGGCGGCCCGCCACACAATGTCCAGACCGGGGCGAGCCTGCTGCGCCGGCCGTGCCACCTCTGTAAATGCCTCGCTGTTGTCGGTGGCAGGGTTGGCGCCCAGCAGCAGCTCCTGCAACAGATCACAATGCATTCCTGAGATCGGAGATGAGAGATCTGCACACAGTGGCCGTGTCCGGTATCGACACGAAGGAACGACACCACTGATTAAGCTCCGTGCACAACACGATTCAATCATTTCGGCACCTGGAAGGCAGGCCCGCCGCCGTCGGCGATTGCGTCAAGCAGCTCCCTTGCTGGCTTGGTGTCGATGCCGTTCCCGCCAAGGTCCAGGTGCCTCAGCGCCGGCCAGCCGCCGGCGCGCAGTTGCGCCGCCACGTCGCTGCCGCCCGCCGCCCCCAGCCCGCACGCAAACAGCGACAGCTTGCGCAGGGGTTTGAGCCCCGCCAGCGCTGCGAGCGCCGCCTCGTTAGTACAGCCGCTGTTTTCTGCCAGGTCGAGCTCGGTGAGGCTGCCGTCTGGCTGCAGCAGGCGGACCGCTGCTGCCAGGCTGCCCGAGTCGAGGCCGTTGCCGCCGGCGGCGAGGGCCTGCAGGCGCACGCCGCGGCTGACGGCGCGGCAGATCGCCTCGAGGCCCGGGCCGGCTACGCCACAGCCGCTGACGTCCAGCCGAGACAGCGCCGAGCTCTCCGGCAGCGCGTCCGCAATGGCTGCGGCGCCTGCATCGCCGAGGGCTGTGTCGGCGAGCAGCAGCTCTTGCAGCATCGGGCTGGCGGCGACGCCGGCGGCCAGCCTGCTGCCGCCCTCCGGCCCGAGCCCGTTGCCGCGCAGGCTCAGGCTGGTCAGCTGGCCGCTCTGCAGCAGCTGAGACAGTGCCGCGGCGCCGGCGTCCGAGGCAATGCCGCAGCCGCTGAGGTCCAGGCTGCGCAGCGACAGCAGCCCTGGAGCGAGCGCCGCTGCGCCGTCGCCGCCGATGCCGTTGCGGCTGAAGTTGAGGTGCGTGAGGCTGCCGTTGCCGGCCGCCAGCGCAGCGCCGAGGGCTCCTGCTCCGGCAGCTGTCATGCCCTTTGCCTCGAGGTCCAGCCGCTGCAGGGTGGCCGTCGCGGTCAGCCCCGGCACCAGAGCCGCCAGGCCGGCGTCGCCGAAGTTGGCGTCGCCGACGCCGAGCGAGATCAGGCCGCTGTTGCGGGACAGCATGGTGGCGACCAGCGCCGCACTTTCCGGGGCCATGGCGTGGCCGCTGGCAGACAGCTCACGCAGCGTGGTGTTGCCCTCCAGCGCGGCGCACAGCTTTGCCACATCCTGCAGAACGCGTATAGGCTCTGCGTCAGCCTCCATGATGTCTGCCGGTCCGCACATGCATGGCGGCGGCTGCAGCACCTCGGACACACGGTTATAGTGTCTTGAAGACAGATATGCACGGGTTAGATGACTTGTATTTTGATGACTCCGAATCAACCAGTGCACTGTCTGAGGCTACCTCGTTTGTGAATGGGCGGAAAGGCAGAACGAACAGGCTTCGGAATGAAGGGTCCTGCTCGCGCAAGCGGCGGACCCAGCCGTCCGCCGCGCTGGTGCAACTTGCCCAAGCCATTGCGATTGATCGGAGTGACAACTATCGAAATGTGCTGCACAGATGCGAGGAGCCAGCTACAGAGGTCTGATCTGCACGTCAGCATCAGTCATAGCAGGTTGTGCTTCACCGTCTCGTGTAGTTTCAGGCGTCCTCAGTCATCATTATAATTCCAGTAAGCATCAGTGTCAAGTTCTCTCTTTCTAGAACAGGCAGTGCACAATCGCAACTGTATCGAAGGCGCGAAATCGGTGAGTGAGGTTGGTGCATGGCAAGCAGGCATCACGTGCGATGATGCTCAGCCCGCAAAGCAGTGGCAGCCAGATGCAGCTGCCGCTTGTGACAGAGGAAGACAGAGATGCAGAGGAGCAGGCGGTTTCAAGGAAAAAATGGTGCGGTACATCATCGCATGCGGCCGGTTGCACTGCAAGCGGCAGTTGCAAATGCAAATGCAGATGCAAATGAAAGTCATGTAGCAAGCATCAGCACCTGCACCTGGATTGTGGTTCGGTTTCATCGCTGTGACTCCTTCTATGGTGCCTGCAGGCTATCGCTGTGCGCCGTGCTGATTTGTCTCATCGTGTGTAAGTTATTGTCCGACCTACTGCAAAACAACCTGTGTTTCCCTCAACTTGTCGACTCTACATGGATCTTATACTTACCAGTTGCTGCGAACAGGCAACACTACCTTTTCCGTTGCCGCTCCGATTTATCCTCAGGCAAGGCTTATCTCCATCGTTCTGCTCAGCTGCTGAGCCGCTTAAAGGGCTTATCCGATTCAATCAAACTTCGCATGCGTGAGCGCTCATGGATTCGTCCCGAATCCGAGCAGGACGCAGCCCGGCACGGTGTTGGTGCGTCGGCTGCAGGGCTCTATTCCAAGGCTTCACATTCGTCGATGCTTCTGCAGGAAGCAGCGCGGCATGGCGTCGGTGCTACAGCCGTGGGCCTCATTTTTTCCAGCTTCTCGTTCGTTGACTTCTTCAGCTCGCTGGCTTTTGGCCGTCTGTTGCAGCGGTGGGCGGCTGCAGGCATTACAATCTGTGCTGGTGGCATTTATATGCACACAGGGCAACAAACCATACCTGTGCCAGAGTGTTGATCATGCTCTTGCGATACATTGCCAGACGGGTCATCAGCCGACGTGCCACACTCGTCACTGGCATCGTGGTGCTCGCGTTGAGCACCGCCCTCTTTGGCCTAGTTGCAAAGCTGCCCACCCGGACGTCGTTCATCGCAGTGTGCCTGGTGCTGCGGCTCGCAGAAGGTTTGATCACCTGTCGGGCCTCCTGCTCTGTCCAGAGTGTGTCGCACGAGTCTCATGCATGCACAGCCCGGCCTGCACCTGCTCAGGCTCGCTGTGAGATGCCACGAAGGCTGATTTGATATCTGTGCAGGCATCGCTTGCGCCGCGGTCGACACGTCAGCTACAGCCATCACGGCCTCCCTGTTCAAGGGCAGCGGCTACTTCGGCACTGTGATGGGAATATCTGAGTGCATGATGAGCCTCGGGTGAGTACCTTTGTGCATATCGTTCGAAGCAGGGACTGCAATCAATCCACCAGGAACTCCAATCGATGCACTGTGGTCGTTATTTATGTTGTCTGAGCCAACTGCATCGTGCGCTTCGAGCTGCAGATGGATAACGGGTCCAGTCGCTGGCGGGACGCTGGCGTCCGCCTTTGGCTTTGGGGCGCCCTTCTACTTCATCGGAGGCCTGGCGCTGGCCTTTGCGCCGCTGGCCTGGCTGTTCCTGCCAATTGACGGTGAGGTGCATTGACCACCAGGCCAGGGCACTTTAGGATAAAGCATTGCATACCATTCAGCCAGCGACCTGTGCGCTTCGGCAAATGTGATTGCCGTCATCAGTGAATGAGATCAAGTCGTTGCTCGAAGGAGAACTACGCATCCAATGGGCAGCGGAAGCATGACACACATTGTGTGATCTGACGCAGAAGCGGCACCCCGCAGCAACGGCAGGCCGCAGACCACGGCGTGGTCGCTGATGACGTACCCGCCCATCAGCCTGCTCATTCTGACGGCGGGCATCGCGGCAGCGACGCTGACGTATGGCGACGCGATTTTGAGTCCGCACCTGGAGGCGATCGGCTTCTCCACGCCGTCGATCGGCTTCACCTTTGCCGTTAACTCGGCGGTGTACGCTCTATTCTGCCCCGTTGCCGGGTGGGTGTTGCAGAAAACGCATCGCTGTGCGTCTAGAGTTGCAGCATGTGGCAGTTCTGCATCCTTTGGTACACATCGACCTCGCTGTGTCGGACATGGCTTGCATCCATATCACAGGTATATGGCCATGCTGAGACGCGAATTGTGTGAAATGAACGCAGGTTGCTGAGCGACAGGATCGGGCGCTTCCCAGTCATCTGCACCGGCCTGGTGCTGTGCGGAGCTGGCTCTCTGCTCCTGGGGCCGCTGCCGTGGCTGCCGCTGCCGCCGGCAGGGCATGCCTCCGTGTGGGCAGCCATGGTGGTTCTCGGCTTCGGCGTCGCTCTGGCATTCACGCCCATCACGCCCGCCATCCTGCAGGCGGCAGAGGCCAAGGTGGGAACATTGACTGGGATCGACAGCTTGGAAGCAAACCGCAGTCCCTTCTAATTCAATCATCTGGCGGGAAATTCGAGTCTTTGGCATGTGCTCTGCTGTGCAGTCTGAGCTTACTGTACCGCATTTTATTTGGACCCAGGAAGACCGCGGTTGATGAAGGTTGAAACCCTGCCGCATGCCCTGCTGCAGGTGGGCACAGCAGAGTCCGGACTGGAGGACCTGGTGGCGGGTATCATTTCCGGCGTCTTCTACCTCGGGTAAGTTGGTGTTGTGACGTTTGCTGCACAGCGTCTGCCCTGCGACCCGCCGTGCCAGCTGCGCGGTTTTGGATCCGGGATGAGTAGATCAGACCTGTGCCAAGGGTGCTTCTTGGAGCCGACGGATTGCGTTGAGCAAGCCTGATCCGAGTCTTGCCCAAAAGCTTGCGGCGCCAGAAATCTGACCTGACATGGTGTTTGATAAAATGATAAACAGGTGCGGCGCGGGGCCGGTGCTCGGCGGCGCACTCAAAGACATGGTCGGCTTCGCCTGGACGGCGACCTTCTTTGGTGCTGCGATAGTTACACAGGCTGTCGTAGTCACAGTGCTGTCCACGGCCACCCATGGCTCGGCAGATGCCACAGATCCCAGCGCTGCAGGAGAAAAGGAGGCGATGCATCGCCGCTTGCTGGGCCGGCGCATGAGCGAGTCGCATGATGCAGTGCGCGGATTCAGGGGCGGTCTCGCTGCGCCCTCGGCAGATTTGACGTCTCGCAGGAGTGATGAGGATTTCTGAGTGCTTTGCATGGCATGATTGCATGACGATTCTCGTTCCTTTCGTTGGAAGCACTGAATGAAGTGCTTAGCGCTTGATCCCATTTTCCACCGCCGAGATTTCCTGCCAAAATTTCAGTGGAACTGGCCGGGATTCAGAGGGGCATAGGAGCGGGAAACCAGCAGTCTCGAATGGCCGAAGCAATATTTGCAGCAGATTGCAAGCTTTGCCCAATTCAGTCATCATTTTCGTGCTGCTGTCGCCCTCATGGCTCGCCTTAACTAAACCGCAGAAGGCCCTCTACCCAGAAAACGGGCTGATTGCCACGCATCTGGCACTTTGAGAAGCGGGCAGCTTGCCCCAAATGAGTCTCGAGGCAACAGTAGTGTGCGTCGACAACTCGGAATGGACTCGGAGCGGTGACTATGCGCCCACGCGGTATGTGCAGCTGATTTGGTGTCCCGCTAGTCGTTGGGCATGCTCACAACATAGCTGTAGTACGGTGATTCGCTTCACCCTATGCTGTGCCTGGTCCTGCTCGCATCGATGATCAACGGAGCTGCGTCCTGGGGGGTTTGCAGGTTTCAGGCGCAGCAGGATGCTGTCAACCTGCTCGCAGGTGCAAAGACGCAGGCCAACCCGGAATCCACGGTGAGCAGGCATGCACTACCTGCACGTGCAATCCAACATGCATACACCCTTCCTTGCAGGGTACGCCCGACATCATGCAGCATGGTTTGTGAGCTGACAAAGCCCATCGCCTTACCACGTCAATCCCCGCCACAGGTGGGTGTGCTGACAATGGCGGGCAAGACGCCCCGCGTGCTGGTGACGCCCACGCCGGACCTGGGCAAGGTGCTCAACTCAATGGCCAGCCTGGAGATCGAGGGCGAGGCCAACTTTGCAGCGGCGGTGCAGATTGCGCAGCTGGCACTGAAGCACCGGCAGAACAAGAACCAGCGGCAGCGCATCGTCATCTTCGTCGGCAGCCCGCTGGGGGAGTCGCAGGTGCGTCATTCCCACGCTATGCTGGCATCGCTCCTGGACTGCACTCTGCGTGTAATGCTGCGATTGACAAATGCCCAGCAATCGACAATGGCAAGGCTTAGTCAGTGCACAGACATGATGGCCAAGCTTGGACTTCTGTGCTGCCGCAGAAGGATCTGGTGCGGATCGCCAAGAAGCTGAAGAAGAACAACGTTGCCTGCGACGTCGTCAGGCGCGTGCTTCACGCTGCAGACCATGCTGTGCTGGATGTCCAAAACTATGTCTGGAGCACCGACATACACACGTAATCAACTGGCACACAATCTGCTGCCCCAAACAAAACTCAGCCGTGCGGAACAGTCTCCCCCGATATGCGAAAATCATCCTGAACCACATGTCCGTTCCCCCTACAGCTTTGGCAACGAGGGCAACGACAATGGCGAGAAGCTGCAAGCGTTCATAGAGACCGTCAACAGCAGCGACAACAGCCACCTGGTAACGGTGCCGGCGGGCACCATCCTGTCGGACATGCTGTTCGGGTCGCCCATCTACCAGCAGGACGGCGGCGCCGGCTACTCTGCCGGCGGCGGCGGTGCCGAGGTGAATGTTTTGCCTGCAGAGATTTTGTGTTGTTGGTTTCACATGCAAGGTGGTAAAAGGAACCGGGAGGTGAGGAGAAGTCAGTGAGGGGCACAGGCGGCTTCTCCAGCTGCGCATCTGTCATCGGAATGGTCTGACAGCGGAGCGGCGCCAGCTTGTGGGTGCACACCCCACTGCTGACCCTGCATGCCAGTTGTCTCCACGCCAAAGTCTCATGCCAGCCAGAGTGCATGCCGGCGCACGGCGGCAATACGACTCGCGGCTATGAGTTAGAGTGGACCCTATTTCCCATTCATGCCTCTCATCTGGGCCTTGCGCAACTGCCGTTCTCCTGATCACTAACCGTCGATACACCTCCTGGTGCAGGGCGGCGACGTGGCGGGCGGCTTCGAGTTTGGCGTGGACGCAAACCTGGACCCCGAGCTTGCACTGGCGCTGCGCGTGTCGCTCGAGGAGGAGCGCGCCCGCCAGAACGCCTCAGGTAGGTTCCACATAGGTGTTTAATGAAACACGCGCAGCATCGAATCGTTGCATCAGCTGGTGTCACCGGTGCGGTTGCTGAAAGGAAAGCGGTGGCCAGAATGGCTCAGGTGGTGGGTGTTCAGGGTTTTAAGAGATCTGATGCGCTGCCAGGGCTGCAGCATGATCAAGGTGGCCACTCATTGCCGTCACCGCTGGGCTGCTGCCAGTCAGAAAGCATCCGCATCGCTGAGACTGCTGCGCCGGTCCATGCAGGCGAGGGGCAGCCCGCAGAGGGCGCCACAGGCGAGGGTGCGCCTGCGGCCACTGGCGTGGGCACATCTGCCGCAGACGGCGCCGCCGAGCCGATGAACGAGGATGCACTGCTGCAGCAGGTGAGCAGGATTTCTATTTCGCATTTTCTCCACCAGTCGCCATGCTTTACTGCGCAGCCATCTTGAATCGGACCATTCCTGACCATTAAGCACTTCGGATAAGCGGCAGGTCTTTCGTACAGAAAAGTTTTCTGAGCGAATGTCGTTGTACCGCAGGCGCTGGCGATGTCGATGGATGTCGACGCGCCCGCGACGGACGCCGCGGCGGCGCCGGCGCCGGCGACAGCTTCCGCGGCTGCGGCCACACCCGCGGCCACCCCCGAGCAGCAGCCGCTGCTTGGCGGCGGCGGTGACGCCGACATGGAGGGTATTGAGGAGCCTGAGCTCGCGGCGGCGCTCGCAATGTCCATGGCGGACTTTGCGGGTGACTCATCCGCGGCGCCTGCCGCGGCTGAGACGTCGGCCGCAGCCGCCGCGCCGCCGGCCTCCGCTGCTGAGGTGAGCCCTGACGCCGCTTTGTCTTGTGGTTGGTGAAGCTCCGGCGCACAGGTTGCAGGGTTTGACACTTCTCGAGTGGTCATCTTCACGAGCGTGCAGCTCAGGCTGCCTGCGCCTGCCTCTGCCTCTGCTGCAGAGCGCACTGATTCACTGCTTGGCCGACAGATCCCGCCAGACTCTGCTTGACACCCTTGAGTTCCTGGTCGCAGGCGGCGCCGGCGGCGGACGCCGGCGGCACGACAAACCTGCTGGGCGATGCGGACTACCTGCGCTCGATCCTGGGCTCCCTGCCGGGCGTGGACCCCAACGACCCCGCACTGCAAAGCACCCTGCGCGACCTGCAGGTGCGCACGATTCTGTCGATCTGCCTGCAAGCTCACCAAGGATGGGTAAGGTGCAACGCGGTTGGATGACACCCAGCTAATCTGTTGTGACCCCGCATTGATGTGTCTCCGACCTGTGCGGTACATCTTGCAGGGTGGCGCCGGCAGCACGGAGAGAAAGGAGGAGGAGAAGCAGGAAGAGAAGGATGGATGAAATGGCTGTCCAGCTGCCTAGTGCGGATGCCAACATTGACATCGAGGCGCGGATCCTGTAGTCTGCTTTGAAAGAATTCTCAATCAGTCACCCACTCAGCCTTACACACGAGCCTCAACATCTGACACACTCAATCTTCGAATCCTTGCGGGACACGAACAGCCTGTCTAACTTCGCCAACCAATGCGCACTCACGACACAGTCAAGATTGCTCTGCTTTGTCTTTCGCCTCCTTTTCTGCTTTGGCTTGTGCAATCGCCTGCACAAGCAGCATTGATGGACTGCAGTCAGGTACAAAGTGTCAAGCATTAGTGGCGCAAACTGCTTGGCAATCATGAGGGAACGCACACACATGTCTCGGCCAATACCGGCTCCCTTCTCCTTCATGGACTGCTACTTGATTGTGGCAGCATACACTGCCGAAACATTAAAGGCGGCAGGCGAGCACACCTGTGCCCACGCAGTGGCATCTGCCTCTGACAGCTCCAGGGTCCCGCCCCTCTCATGCCACTTCACCTCTGCAACCGCAGGCAGGCGCAATTCGAGAGTGTCTTTCCTGAATTAAAATCAAAAGAGCCATTTGCACCAGGTCCGTGGCCTAAGGAGACTCCGACTGGTGCTGGACCGGCAATACATGACAGTCAGCATGAGAATGGCATGCGCACGTTGGCCCTTGTCTTTGAGCATGGTCTCGATGGACGAGTTCTCGCCAAACCAGCCGAGGCGGTCCGCAATCAGGTGACGGCTCTTGCACTCCGGGCACTGTATGATGACCACGCCGCTCTGGTACGACTGCTTGCTGAAGCTGCGCATGGCTCGGTTGTCTGCCAGCAAAACAAAATAGATCCTCAGCTTGCTCCTGCTCAGATCCTGGCTCAACTCCCTCCATACTGTCCATCAAGCGTCAGTGTCAGGGAGTGGTGCAGATGAGAAACGAGCTCCAGATTGCAGACCGCTCACCACACTTATTGCAAGTGAAGATGACAGCCATGCGCTCCTCCGGCTGCCTGCAGCAGCAACAAAAAAACTCCATTTCGACTGCCTCTGTGCATGTGTCTGTGCATGAATGTGAAAATGCTGAAGTGAATGCGCATCTGCAGGACCAGCATATGTGTCGCACCTGCTCTCCGCATCTGTGCTGGGTGTGGCAGAGGCTGCCGCTGCACCGCCTGCACAACATCCGCATTACAAGTGAAGGTGGGATCTCAGATGCTGCCTCGTTTGGAGAACATGCACATGCTACTCGTCACACTTACCTGCTGTTTGTGCAGCGTCAGGCGGCGCTGTGCTGCTGCTGCGGCTGCTGTGCGCAGCTGCAGCCTGCGCGCTCTGTCGACCGAAGTGGGACTGGAAGGCAGCTGGAGCCTGCGACAGTGACGCCCTGCGAGAAGCAAGCGCCACACCTTTAGGTCACACGAAACGCAAAGCTCGACAGCAAGGCAATATGCGCGTGTGCATGATTTAGATGCGTCGAATGTACCTGTCTCGGAACTCGCGCAGAGCCTGCGCCGCAAGCGAGGCAGCCGCACGCCGCTGCATGTTGTGCTCAGCAATGATTGAAACCGGCGTCACACATCAAGCTCGAGCAGCAAAAGTGTGTTTGCACCGCTGGCGCGATACTGAGGTGCCGCCGCTGGTGAAGCTGGTTGGCAGCGGTGGCTGCTCAAATTCGAACCAGATTTGCAGCGAGATGTTTGCTTTGTTAGTCCAATCACGGAAACCTGGCACGTGTGCCGGCCATCATGCACGCACATGTTCGCTCATAGAAGATTAGGAATGCAAGTGTCAGGCGCAGCTGCCGCGGAGCGGAATGAGAGCCCTCTATCTTCTGCTGCATCCTGACAGGCGCCGGCTTCATGTGACTCAGCACAGGGTCAGTGATGTGTGTCCCATGAAGCCTGACTTCATCCGAAACTAGCTTCCCGATGATGCTCAGTCCTCTACATTCACGGTCTCGTCTTCGGCGTCGGCAGCAATCTGCGCAGCTCGCAGGCGCCGCCGGGCATGCGCCGTTATGCTCTCGAAGGTGGATCGGTCCTGCAGCAAAAACTTCCAGAAATTTGATTAATATCAGGCCATCGCCAGGTTCAATTGTAGACCACTGCACATGCCAGTTGTCAGGACAATGCGCAGATAGCGGCAACCAAGCAGATTGCAGCCGAGCACGGCACACGGCGTCGAAGTCTGGTGCACCTCAGAAGTTGTGGCGGTGTCGCAGTGCTGCACAACAGCCTGTGGCGGCTGCAGGGTCGTTTCATGCTCCGCCTGCTGTTGCTGCTGCTGCTGCTGCTGCTGCTGCTGCTGCTGCTGCTGCTGCTGCTGCTGCTGCTGCTGCTCCTGCTGCTGCTGCTGCTGGTCATCATGGTCCCGCTGCGGCGGCTCTGCAACACCCAGCACATCCCAGAAGCTGCTGTCGTCCTCCTGCCAGCTGATGGCGTCGCCAAAGTGGCCGCCGTCGTTGCTGGCATGCGGCCCGGCGCTGAGGCCGCCCCAGTCAAGATCGGCGAGGCTGCTATGGTCGCCAGCTGCGCGCACACACCAGAATCCTTCACAAGATGACACCGGAGAGTGGTTTACGGGAGGCAGGACGAACATCACGTCAGTGATGCCAGGCTAAGCTGCAGCTGAAATGGTCAAGCAGAATCGCCTTCCTGCGATGTTTCAACCAACACAACCAAGACGGCCGCTTGGCTTACGCGAGGCGCCGCCAGCCTCGGCGGTGTCGTGGAGGCGCTGCGCCTCAGGGATTGTCGGGGGCCCGCCAGTGCGCGGGCTGGCGGCAATGGACACCGTGAAACCGTCCGCCGGAATGTTCTGCAAACCCGCGCCCGCCGCGGCTAACTCCAGTGGCTCGCCCTCTGCCAGAAGCCCATCGTCCGACTGCTGATTGCCGCAGTGGGACGCTGCGGCTGCAGCGCCAAACCCTGCGCCGACGCCGCTCGGCCGCAGCAGGTCAAAGTGTTCCAGCTCGGTGTCCCCCTCGCTCGCCTCCGCGCGCGCACCTGCGACATCCACCATTAGAAATAAGACAGACTTGCTTGCCAGAATACGGCTGAGGCACCATGCTGAGCGACAGAGGACAGACATTTGACAGGGTCACAGGGCGCAGCAGCATATCAGGGGCTGGGCTGACAGGATGTTGCTCCGACGCCGCACCATGGTCCGTCGTCATGATGCCACGCCGCCAGGCCTGAGCAATCTGGTCCTCGCCTGCGCCAATCCCAGTCCAAACTTGAGCCAGGCTCCATGTGCATCGAGTTTTCTATGCAGGCTCTGACCTTGCCGCACCCTGAGTTCAGATGCCAGGCATTTATCATGCTGACGGCAATGGCTCAGAAATTGACATCGGAGGACGGGGAAGAAACATTGAGAAAAAACGCGCACTGAGATACTCGGTGTATTCGTCCAGCGCAAAGTTGGTGACGGCGTCCACCCCCTTGCGCTGCACCGACTCGGCGTCGTACGCGACCGCCGCCTCCACCTCCGTGTCGTAAAGTCCCAGATACTTGTATTTCTTGCCCACCATCTGCGCAGCGGCGGCGCATGTGACTGTGAGAAATTTGATGCTGTGGGGACACGAGAATTGACACATGGTGTTGCCTGGTGAGCTGCCAGGTGTGCCTTGTCTGTGCCAATTGGGACCAGTCAGGAAAGCTGCGCCATTCTGCGGCTTCTCTTGGCAGCGCCGCAGCGGAGGAACAACGCCCCACCTGGCCGATGCGCGCCTCCCACTTGCCCTTCTGGTGGCGCGTCACGCCGCGGAACTGGCTGCTGGAGCGCTGGAAGCCCTTGGACTGCTGCCGCAGCGACAGCACCAGCTCCTCCCGTGTGATCTGCACCATGGAACGTAGTGGATAAGAAAACAGCACGACAGACGGGGGCGGCAGCCGGCTGAGCTTTATTTTCACCGGATTGAGCGCATAATCAGCATGTACTCAATGGGGGACCTAGGAACAGGATGCAGCACCCCGCTGCGCAAGGGGTAACAGCACTCGCCTCGTCAAAGTGCTCGAATTCCTGGCGGTAGTTGGAAAGCGCGAAGTTGGTGACCGCCTCGTTGGCGCGGAACTTGACAGCGGCGCTGCGTGTGAGGGAGAGCATGTTCAGCAGAAGCACACAGCTGTTGAAGTGTGAATGCACATGCAAGAGCAGCACAGACATCGTCAAACACAGCCAGCAAAATCCGCACATGTCGTACGCCAGCGCGGCCTGCTCCTCCGTGTCAAAGCCGCCGAGGTAGATCTGCGCAGACAGGCGGCACCCATCAGCCCGTGTCGGCGACAACATATGGTTTGGTGCTGCATCTTCAGGAACCTGCTTGTGGCATCACAGCGGGCTTTGAGCACACAGCGTGAGTCGCAGCTCGCCTGCTTTCTGTCCTCCCAGATGTGCGACTCATACCGTCCCGTCCTGCAGCAGGCCAGCCAGCATTAGGATCATGTGTGTCGACAGCGGTGCCTACATGTCACACAAAATGAGCAAATCAAGAGAGGCACAATGTGCTTGTGTTGCAGCAACATCAAGACGTAGACAAAGGAGACACCTGCAGTGCAGGGTGACGCCGCGGAAGCGGGAGGTGTTGCGGTTTCCCTTGCGCTCGACGTGCGTTGTCACCGTGGACTTTCTGCTCCGGCTGCGCCACAAGCACAGAATGCGCATGCGGATTGCAAGCCAGGATGCCTGCACAGGATGAGCATTGATGCAGGGGTTTGCACATCCTGTGACCGCCCACTGGTGTGCAGGTGCTTCGATGTGTTGAGCGGCGGGCAACTGATCTGGGCTGTGGGCATGCGAATCCGCGCGGCATCCCGAGGGAGACCATGATGGAGATAGAATAAAGCCATGAGACGACAGGCTGATGCATGGGATTCAAAACGTCGTCACAGCAGGACTCACCTGCTCTCTGTGGGGCTGCCGACGCTTGTGGGCTTCTCAGAACTCCGGGGCCGCTGCAGGTTGTTGTTGGCGGTGAAGCTGCCAGTCTGCTGGCTCTGCGGCGAGCTCGCTGAGGTCGCCGGCTGAGCACCCTTGCCCACTGCAGGCAACGAAAAGACACGGTGAAATCCGATGGTGCCTCGGAATGGTGCAACGGTACCACAGTCGCATGCGAAGCCATGTCTCACAACTGAGTGCTGCAGATGCTGGCTGCGGCAGCGGAGGCTAACGAAGATGCAGGGGTGGGCATGTGGCGATGTGGCAGGACCGATCATGTGCTACGCACCATCCTCCCATTCGGCCAGCGACCCCGCGCTGGCGAGGTCTGGCGCTGGTCCCTGACTGCGCGTCATCAGCGTCATGGCGATTGTTCGAGCAGCCTGCATGAGGAGACGTGGTCATCCGTGGCACGTTGTTTGAGACTGGGTGGCAACCCGACTGCCGTACAGCAGTGCTGCGACATAGGTGCATTGGCCTGAAGCAAGCCTTTAAACAGATCTCGCGAACCTTCGGCAGGTAGTGCTAGTGGCAGCGAGGCAAAGCGGATTGAGCTGGTTGGGGGTGCCTGCGTTTAGTTCTGCACAAGTTACTAAATAATTGGTTGTCTGAGCAAAAGGATCGGAGATCCTAGCTACTGGTCACAGGCTCGCGCAACGTTGGCGCAAGAAAAGCCGTTGGCCCGATCTTGGTCGCGCCGACAATTCCGCCGATCAACTGACATCGTACATCCGCCCACGCCGAAACATGCGTCATGCAGAAGCAGAGCGCGCGCTTGCAATCCGACCTTTGCTGGCTGGCAGCACAGGCGCACCTCGAGGCGGCTGGTCAGTCTTGGGCAGGAGCTCTGGAGCGAGCTTTCTATGAGCGGCGGCGTGTGGCAAGAGCTATCTACCCCTGGCCCCCAAGACAGCCTCCCCTGACCTACATTCCTCGGCAGTCTGCGGATGGTGCAAGTTGCAAAAGGGATGCATGGCTTCGAAGCGTTGGGAGAAGGTTCCTCTGTCCTGCCTCGGAATTGACGGGATCTCACAGACTATAACCTTCGATTGAGCTATTTTCACGTCTCTCTAGACCAATTGGACTCGCTTCGCTTGATGCACACTGGCAAGCGTGTGCAAAGATGAGCTATGCAGCATGCAAATGCGGACCGCTGTGACAACGACCAACCCGTGTTGAGGCGACAGAAACGGCAGTTTCTCCACCGAGACGATTCAACACCGCGGCTGCGTTGTACTGGTGGAGCCGCCTCGTGGCGCGATTGCAAACCAGAGCTACTTCCATCCCGATGCTGCGCTTCTGAAGATATTCGTGGCCACTATGTCTCCCCGGCGGGTGCTCGTCGGCACCGGCACCACGCTAGGGTTTAGCTCATGCCGGCGCCTGGCTGGCAAGCACGCTCTGCAGCATGGCCTGCTGCTTCTGGTCCATCTGGCTGACGAGCTGCTCGAAGACCTGCGCCCGAGCATAACGAGCAGGTTCAGCACATCCGTGTCGCGAGAGTCCTTTGGAGGATGGAACATGGCCGCAGAAACAATCCGCAGACACAGTCGCTCCACATTCTTCAGGGCAGGCACGTGCTAGAGCCGAGGCAACCCAGGGTGTGGTCCGACCACAATAAGCTTCAGAGCAGCCCAAACTTATCAAGGCCGCACCTGGGGCGGGAGGCTGGAGCGCATGTGCTGGATGAGGGTGGCCATGCACAACCATTGCTGTGAATGACAACAATCCTTGAACCCGTACCTGGGGCGGCAGGCCGGAGCGCATGTGCTGGATGAGGGTGGCCATGCGGCGCAGCGTGTCCTCGGAGGCGAGGTCGGTGCCACGCGCCAGCACCGCCGCCATGATGCCCATGATGCGCGGCAGGTTGGCGTTGTTCTCCCCCAGTATCCTGCGGCAGCGTCGCGGCAGTAGTCAGCCTCATCAGGAAGACCGTGTGCAGGGCGGCGCATGGCAAAGCAGGACACACGGTGCAGCTGCCGTGGGAGACGGCAAACGGGACAGTCTGCGCGACGGCAAGCCCGGATGCGCCTGGCGCGTTTGGTATAAACCAGACCAAACCTTCTGGAGGAACCGTCCAGTCTGCATGTGTATCGCCACAGGTGGACAAGCACAGGAGGAAGAAGGTGTTGCAAGAAGTATATTACGCACCTGGGGTCGGAGGCCTCCACGAGGCGCACGAGCTGCTCGTGCGCGACGGTGCCCTCCAGCTCGTCTGTCGTCAGCGGCAGCGCGGCCAGCCACGTCGCCGCCACCGCTTTGCCGTCAACCGCGTCTGCCTGGAACTCCAGCACCTGCCGCGGCACAAATGCAAAGTCGGCAAATGATTCATTTGCCAGCCACAGGTAAATGAATCTAAAAAGAAAGGAGCGCCTGATGGCGCTGCAATCTTGACACTCGGCTGCATTCTCGTAACGACCAAAACGGCCCATCGCAGCAAAAGGTTGGGTCGCAGGCAAGCTGCAGAGGGCGAGCAAGGTGACAACACACGACCCAAGGGTGCACCTTGCCCAGGGCCGCGACAGCATTGTCGGTGGCGGAGGCGTTCTGATCCGAGTGCGCGTCGGGCGCCGAGGCGATGGCCACCAGCAGCTGCGTTGACTGCGACGCGACCGGCCGGAAGGCCTCGCGCCGATGCTGCGCCGCGATGCCCAGCCCGTACGCCGCCGCTTGCCGCAGGTCCACGTCCTGCGTTGCCGGTGCTGACGAGTCAAGATGGGTTTCTTGGTGTCAACGGTGATGACGAGTCAGGGTGCCCCACTTGAACATGCTGGGGAACGGCAGCTCGGTCTCCCCAGATTGATGTTTAGCTGACTTGCAGCAGAAGCGATGTTGGGCGGCATGCTTGTCGGGTAGAAGGCGGCAGGCAGATAGTCGCAGGTCAAACAGAGCTATTGCGCTTACCTTGTCCTGGGCGGCCTGCAGCAGCACGGACAGGATCTGGGCCATGTACTTGGCGCTACCGGCGGCGGAGTGCTCCAGGATGTCGTCCATGACACACACCCCGATACGGCGCTCCGTTGCCGTTCGGTCCTGCCCGCTCAGCAGCTATGCACGGGCAAAGTTCAGTCAGTAAGTGCGGGATCCATTGCACTGGCAACACTGCAGACTTTTTACTCCCTGCAACGAACCTACAGAGGGAGACATGATCCACGAGCACAACACACCGACACAAGTCGACCAGCAGCCACGAGCCAGGCGTTTTGCCAAGTCACTTCACATATTGGAAAACTTGCTGCCGCAGCTGGATGGCCCAACAAGCACCTGGCCGATGGCGGGCATGAGGGCCTCCACGAAAGGCATGGCGCCGTCGCCCCACTTGCGCAGCGCCGACGACAGCACGCTCGACACCCCGTCCAGCACCTCCTCCTCCGCCTCGTTTTCCTCCTGTGCCAGGGTTCAGGATGTGTGAGTTCAGGGGTTGTGACCTTGAGGAAATACGTGTATAGTCACTTCGTGCGAGTGCCATCCGGCACCTCGTCCTCCGCCTCATTCTCCTCCTGCGCAGTTGACAAAAAGCCACGCTAAGAGGCACCGCAAGCAGGGTTGCTGGTGTGCACAGCCAGCCAAACATGTTCTTACCTCGAGGGCCTCGGCCTCCTCCTCGTCAAAGTCCTCTGCCCCCTTCCGCTGTGCGCGCTCCGTGCGGCGCTCCTCGCTGGCTGAGATGACCTCCTGCGCGCGGGAATTTGCCAGGCAGTTTGCAGCGGTTAGAGGATGAAGGCAAATGATCGGTCATCAGCTTGCGTAACACCTCAGCCTTGTCTCTCCTTGAAGCACTAGCCATGCCACCACCTCATGCCCCTCATCTTGCGAGTAAGCATGGCGCTTGGCAATGGCTGTGGTTCAAGTCGAAGACCGAATGCAACGTCTTGTGCACAAGAACGTGTCGGACAACCGTCGTCGTGTCTACAAAGCAGTCTGGCTGCAAAAAAGGCACAACACGACAGGAAACGGACCTGCAGCGCGCCGAGCGCCTGGCCGAGGCGCTCGATAGACAGCAGCTCGGGGCCGGCGACGGTGAGAATCTCCTCGATGGACGTCAGCATCGACACCAGCACCTCCGTGTCCGGCTCCTGCACAAAATCACAAACTAAGCAATTAAGTAATGACGCGCAGCATTCAGCAGCTGTTGCATGTACGCAAAAGAGAGTTCGATCCTCATACAAATGCACACTCTGACCAAGGTCGCACCAATATGGCCTTTGAAGCGTCGCTTTCAAAACCAGAGACCAGCGCAGCTTTGCAGTTGTGCCCAGTGCACAAGCAACAGTTGCGCTCATGAATGGGTTGAATAGGAGTGAGGCGTCGCACACCTTGTGCATGGCGTCCAGCAGCGGCTGCCAGAAGAAGTCCAGCATCTGGGCGGGCATGGAGGGGTCGGGGGAGCTGCCCTTTTCCACCGCCAGCGTCGCCGCGCGCAGCAGCTCCGGCAGCGACTGCACCGCCGCGATGCGCACGTCCTCATGGAAGTAGAACTTGAGCAGCGGCACCATGATGCGCGTCACCTGCGGCGGGGCGCAGGGGTGGGAATTAGCTGTTTACATCTTGGTCGTCTTCCGTAATTTGTGCCCTATCCAATTTCTCTTCTCAGGGTTGTACCTTGTTGCTACGACTTTGTCACGCAATGCGTAAGCAGACTCTGTGCTGAGCAATGAGTTCACCGTTGACTGCGCATATCGTGATGTGTGCAATGGGCTCAACGCAGTCGCAACGACGTGAGATTGCAGAGAGCTTGGGACATTGACCTGCTGCACCCATGGCTGGAAGCCCTCCTTGAGCTCGTCCGCGTAGCAGCACAGCATGTTGCAGGCGGTCGACTTCTCCTCCAGCACGCTCGTCCGGATCTGGATGCGGCGGTCGCCCAGGTAGATCGTCTCCACCTGCACATACATGCAACGACAATGCTTTACATGCATGTAAAGACAATGCTTCACCGACTGCTGGGCGTGGATACAACGTCCAAACGCCGGCGACCTTGGTGACCTCCGCTGATAAACGGTAATGCTTTCAAGCTGGACAGCCCACAGCATCCATACTCGAAGTGCCAATCCGTGATCACCAAGAGGTTCTGGGAATGCACACCTCGTCGTCGTCCTCGTAGTCCTCGTCGGCGTCGGAGGCGGCGTCGGTGATGTTGACGTCGGGCTTGAGCTGCGCGGAGGCCAGCAGCGGCGGCATGACGATGTCCATGTACGGCAGGAACTCGGCGCCGAGCGCCTTGCAGATGCGGGCGCCCGCCTGCAGCATGTAGCCGCCCGTCGGGTCGTCCGGGTCCAGCTGCTGCGCCTGCGGGCCAAGGTGTTGTCAAGAATCTGGTCAGAGAGTTCCCAGGATACGGAACTCACACCCGCGCCATCAGAGTGGTTTGACAGAGTTGACGAACACAAGGTGTGAGTTCAAAATGTGAGTGGCATTGGTGCATGGCAGCGACAGGATGTACAGCTGACAGGCATAGGACCAACAGAGCATACATGTCACAGAGCGCGTGTGTGGAGACCAGTCAGAACACATTGTAAGCGTTCACGGCGTCGAGACGCTCATTAGGAAGGCAACAGAATCACTGTAATGTTTCATCACCCTGGTCCAGATTTGAACACATTTTTCATGCTGTTTCATGCATGTGTCTGTGCCCGCACTTGGAAGCAGTTGCCATGCTGCTGCTGTCCAGAGCCTTTGCTACACAAGGGAGTGAAAAGTGTTTGACGGAAAACTGATGAATGTGCGAGCGCACCTGGAGGGCCTGCATGAACTTCATGACCTCGTGGGCGTCCGCCCGAAAGCGGTCGCGGCCCACCGCCATGCCCACCAGGCTGATGCACTCTAGTGCCTTAGCCCGCAGCAGCGCCTGTGGGCGACAAAACCAGCAGGGATGAGGCTCGTGATCCATAAATGGGATCTGCTGCACAGCACAACATAGTTTTTTCTGCAATCCCGCCTCCTACTGCGGCCAGGGAGGGATGTGTGTGACTTTTGGCACGCAGCGGGCGAACGGCAGGCTTTCGAGTCTCCAGGAAGCAGTGCCCACACTTGTGGTGGCCCGAAATCTGAGTCAAACGCGTACCTGCTGCTTGTCCTCGGCCTTGCTGGTGAGTGCGGCTCGCAGCAGCGGCATGACGGAGTCATAGTACCGCTCAAAGGCCGCCTTTGCGCAGTCCGCCACGCTTGCCAGCGCTGTGAGCGCCCCTTCCTGCACAGACGCGGTGGTGGATTTCCATCAGATCGACGCTCCCATGATCATTGACGAGCAGATAGTCCAGTGATCTATTAGCAAGCCTGGTCGCGAAGTGGGATCCAACCCAATTGCTATAGTGGCGGTGTGGTGGCAGATTCTCGACGGATAAGGATCCATCGGGGAACTTTTTGGGGCGGCATCAGCCAAGATGACCCAATGGCTCACCTGCACCATGCGCTGGCCATTTTGCAGCAGCATCATGAGCTTGGTGATGAGGGTGTCCAGGTACGGCGGCAGCAGCTCCTGGTCGCAGTTCTCGCTGAAGTTGACCACCGCCGCGCTTGCGTGCGCCTGCATACAATAGCACAGAGTTTCACGTTCAGATACTGAGTGGCTTCGGATGCTGGTCTGCCCAACAGAGTCTGACGGGGCAGGCAGTACAGTACAGCAGTCTGGCAGGGTGCACCACATGCTTCATTATTGAGCTGGGCATGCTGGTGCCGAAGGCCCAAGCGGGAAAGCAACTTGCAGCAAGCGATGTGATGCGGGGGACTTTCCTGGGCTCGAATCTGTGATTGCCAGGGCTCACACTTGTGACAAACGCTGTGATCAAGGCTGTACCTGGACGCGGGGAGCTTGGAAGTCGTCCATGACGGACATGAGGCCGGGCAGCATGGTCGCGTGCTGCCCCTGCTGCAGGTCGGGTCCCAGGTCCGTGCACATCTGCCCTAGCGCCTGGCACGCCGCCCACCGCACGTGCGCGTCCGGGTCCCGCAGCCCCTGGATTTAGGGTTCTGACATTTGTAGCAGCAGCAGCAGAAGCAGCAGCAGCAGCAGCAGCAGCGCAAATTTCAGCGCCTGGTGCGCGGCAGCAAGCACAGCCATGGCGACGTGTGCAACCTCGGCATGATATTGTGCCCTTGTTATTTGATGTTACAGGCAGGAGGCAATACGGCACATATTCAGATCGACCGCTGTCTGATGGATGTTTGAGGTGGATTAACACAGTTGGAAATGTCGATTGCTGGGTAGGACCGAAGAGGTAACTGTCCCGACGGAACTCCCCACGGCGATGGAATCAGCAATCGCGTCGTGCCCGGGAGGCGACCTCCTCCGAAGAGGAGGCAGCCTGCAACCAGGACGTCGGTCTACGGCGTTGCACGCAGGGACATGCGCCATGTTGATGCCTCGAGAGGCCGGCGCCCCTAGTGCGTCAGGTGGTTGCGAGTGGCTAGACCCACAAACACCCCGCCGATATGCAATTTCGATGAATGTGTATAAGATAGAGGCGCCTGGGGTGACAAAGACTAAGGTACTCACCTTGCCTCCTGTGAACCTCCCAGCAGTTCCCGCCCATTGAAGCCGAGCGCCTGCAGGATGTTCTTCCTTCCAAGCTTGCAAGATGTTTCATTACTGGATGGTATAGAAGGTCAGCCCACCTGGAGGCACATGCTGACGAGGCTGTCCAGGTGCGCCAGCATGGCCTTGACGCAGCCCTCGGCGATCTGCGCGAGACAGATGAGCGCCGCGTGGCGCTGCCGCCAATCTGGGTCCGCCATGAGGCCCGGCAGCAGCCGCGCCACCAGCGGCACCATCGTGTTGCCGCCAAGACTCAGCGCCAGCCGGTCCAGGCACTCCTGCGGGCACCACGTCATTGCTCACTTCAAAAATTGTGCAAGGAAACCTGTCTGGATTGTGACCATGATTGTCAGCAAGCGCTGCTGTCGTGTACCCAGCCGGTGCCCTCATGGGCCCTGCCTCATGGACCTTGCATCATGGACCTTGAGTGGACAGCTCAGCGAACCCCCCTACAGAACATTGGCGATGTCGAGAGCCCACTCGCTCGAGAGCGCACAGCGCACCTGGCCAAACTCGTAGAGCTCGCCCTCGCCCTCCGACTCGTACTGGTTGGTGTCGCCGCGGTGCCACAGCTGGTCATCCTGCGCAGTGCAGCCGGGAGAGGTCACGCGCGCGCGTTCACTTGAGGAACCCTCATGCCAGACATCGATTTTGCAGGCTGTTGCAGCGGACGACGCCGAAGCCACCATGTCCAGTCAGCACTCACAGGGTGGCGGGGCGCATCTGGAGTGACGAAGCCAGGGGCCTCACCTCGATGTCCAGCAGGAAGTTGAGCATGATGCGGAAGATCTGCTCCGCGAAGGTGGGCAGCTTGCGCATCATGCCGGGCGCCTTGTCCCGCGCCTCGCACAGCGTGATCAGGAACTCCGCCGCCAGCTGGCGGGTGGCGTCTTCGAGAGCGTCCGCGCCCGCAATCTGCAGCATTGCCGCCACCACCTCGCCCAGCTGGCGCCGCAGGAAGCGCGGGTGCGCCTCGCCCACCTGTCGCACAAGAAGCAGCGATTTGGGGACGGTGGGAAGGTAGAATGCCAATGCCTTGCTCTGAGCATGAGCTGACCACTCAAAAGCCCATTAAAAGCGCGGCTTGAAAATTTGAGCAGGCCACTTGGCACATGCAGTGCAGAAATCCCTGTTGATATGAATTGCTACAGGGCGCGCACCTCGATGAACATCTCGAGCGCCTCCTGCGCGGCGGTCTCCTCGCCCGCATTGAGCACATGCCCGATGGTCGCCAGCATGAGCGGCGTGATGGACTGGAACTTGTCCCTGTCTGCCTGTGACTCCAGACTCTGCAGGCAGCGACACGAGTCGAGTCATGGGTCGCAATTGTCGAGCGTCCGCACGCTGCACATGGCTGCAGTGCGGCGTGGCTCGGTTCGTGACTCTCCAACGAGGACTGCAGGGCTAAAGTTCAACGGCAAAACACCACTAAGATTGCGCGCGCTGATTGCAGGCTGCACCTGGATGAAGGCAGTCGCAGCGCGCATCGCTGCGAGCCGAACGTCCACGGAGTCATGCGCCAGCGCGCCCTGCAGCACCTGCGCGGCACCTCGGGAGCAACAGCGTCACTGTCTGCCTCTCCTTGACTGCCTCTCCTTGAAGACGCTTCCTGATGACATCAGGTTGTCAGGCTGTGCCACCGGTCAACCATCTGCTCACTATGGGGCCACATGGTGACAATGTGATGGCAGCTGTCAATCCCGCACACACCTGGTGCAGTGTGCCCATGAACTGCAGCAGGGTGTCCATCATGTGACCCGCCAGCTGGGCAAAGATCAGCAGCGCTGCCTCCATGAGGCGCGGCTGCCCGCTCTGCACCGCCTGGCTGAGGAAGGGCAGCAGCTCCGGCCAGCCGCCGGCAGCCATGATGCTCGCCGCCAGCTCCGACACGGTGTCGCACACCTGGTGGGCAGTGTGAGGTCGAAAACTTGGTACACATCGCTTTGGGGGTGGAGTGGCTGATGGCTGGCACAAACACATATGGTTCATACTCTGCATGCCCGCTGCCATGCATGATGCACACGCAGCCGTCGCCGCATCATTGTCGTTGATGGCAGATCTCCTGCTCACCTTTTTGGTGATAGACCGCATCTGCTCGTCCTTGATGCACTCGAGCAGCTCCGTGCGGACCTGTGCCTGTTCCGCAGCATTAACCAGGGTTGGCATGAGCAGAGTCGGAACACAGACCTCCGCTTGCGCCGGCGCCCGCATCTTGCAAGCTCACGAGCGGATCCCCCACCTGGACGGGCGTACTCAGCTTGGGCCATTGCGAAGGCTCGTCCTTAGTCAGAACCTGCGCAGGAGAGCAGCAGCTCGGGCTCCAGCTGGTGGGCGATCATCCCTCCCAGAAACAGTATCTACCCCGAATGGCACGCCAGTTGTGCTTGCGCACGCATTTGAATTCCTATGCGGCTGTGTTCAGTGAGCAGACACGTGCATCGCCCGCTAGATCGCCGTGTGCTGTACAGGGTTTCGAATACGCACCTTGCGCAGCAGCACAGCACAAAAGGTGCGGGAGTCCGGCTGCGGCGACCGCCTCAGAACGGCAATCAAGCTCGTGACCACTGCCTCCGGGTTATTATCCTGCGTTGAGTCGGCGCCACGACGTCGTTATCGTGCACAAACCTTGTCGGCTTGCACGCCGATGGCAGCTGGACAGGGCTGTGCAACGGACTGTGGCAGGGCGATCGTTGCATGTTCAGGCACTGTGCTGCACCTTCAATTTGCCGAAATGTTGCTCCGCAGACTGCCGCGCGGCATTCTGGTTGCTCATGAGCTGGAGCACGAGCTGGTCGAACGTTTGTTGGTCGGCGGCCATAACTTCCTCCTGCTAGTGTGTCGCCGCTCGAAGCAAGTCAGTATCCAGACCAGTCTCGCGACGACTGAAGCATCAGACTGGCCTATCCGGCTTTGTGGGTCTCGGCAGGCGAGAGGCTGCGCTCTGCCAACTCTCACAATAATGCGCACGATCCGGCGCCGTCGTGGCCTTGCCCCCACCGATGGAACTCCGGCCCAGCTAACGATGCGTGTCGCTGCGAACTGCACGGGCAATCGGCACGGAGACGCCGCTTTCGCTGGAGCAAGAATGTTAGGGCCCTAACAGGGGGCTAGCCGAGTCAGCACACCTAGAATGTTTATTAGAACATCATTAGCTCCCTAATCTTGCATGGCAGCTGGAAGCTTTTTGTTCCGTCAGCACTTGTCAGCAGATCTGATCATCGCGGGCCTGCAGCTGCTTCGCCTCAGATCGCTTCTGCCATATTTATATAAAGCACAAAGCCTTGAAGTCGGCACCGCGCGGCTCAAAGCTTGGACTACACCGCTCCCGCCAAAGCTAAACATGCAGGCTGGGCAGCACCACTCGCAGATGCAGGCGCCGCGTGCATTGCAGCAGCAAGTACGCTGCGCCCGGCCATTCCGTTCAGCTCGCCGAAATGCCAATAAAGCGGCCAGGCTGACCTGTAAAGACAGATCGCAGAAGCAGTCCAGCCCAGCGGCGTCGAGCGTTCTCTCCATCTTTTGTCCGCTCCTGAAGCGCGTGTCGGGTGCGTGAAGTGCAATCATGGGTTTTTGACTTCGCGTTGCACTCTGCTCCCACGGTCGTACGGCTTTGCTCTAGAATCCTGCATCAGAGGGCGCCACAATTTCATCTGCAGGCGATGCCACAATGCCAAATGACCCGCTAACTGCATGTGCGCAGGAGGAGACCCTGCGGCGCCGCGGGCGCGATGGGCAGAGGTTGCAACCTCAGGCTTCTCGTCGATTGCGAGACTGCCGTTTGGTACCACCGTTGGCCCCGCAGCGGCGGCACGCTCAGCAGAGCCACAGCAGCCGCTTCAGCTGTTCGAGTTTGAGGCCTGCCCCTTCTGCAGGTGGCGTTGTTGTCTCAATACTGGGAATTTGCACTGCAAGTTCATGGTGGCGCTGCTGACGAGAGACACACAAATTCACCACTGTGACTCCAGCCATAATGCACCTGCAGGCGAGTTCGAGAGGCGGTCACGGACTTGGACCTGGAGGTGAGTGGATCCAACAGCACAACGCAGCTCGCTGGCTGAGCAGGGGATATGCATTTTGTCAATTTTGCAGACGGTGCAGCATGGTGCTGACGCGCCATCTGCTGTGCCCCAGACGGAGGTTTTCCCTACTCCGAAGGACTCGCTTCGCCACCGGCAGCTGGCACAGGAGGTGCGCTGTCTGGTGGCTGACTCGCAGGGTTTTCTTTGGGGTTCGTTTCATGCCTCGGTTTCATATCACCTCATTCAGCGTTCATTTGCTTTGCCAATCTTGTGTGCCATCTCCTGCGCCGACACACGCTTGCGCTCTCCACAAGCAGCTCGCGGGACGCTCGTCCTTGCCATGCGCAGGCGGGCGGCCAGCTGCAGTTCCCGCTGCTGATTGACCGCAACACGGAGCCCCCCACCGTCATGTACGAGAGCTCGGCCATCGTGCAGTACCTGTACCAGCAGTATGGCGGCGGTGCTGAGCCACCCAAGGTGTGGTTCACGAGCTCGGTTCAATGCACTAGTAGGCCACCGGCCACGCGTGGGAGCTGCATGCGACAAAAGTGGGACGCGCATGCCGGTCGGGCCTCCTCCTGCATAGTGATCACGGGTCGGATGTCACACAAGCGAAATGCTGTTGAGGCGTTGTGGTCTGGGGCTTTATGTCAATTCAGAGTCAAGTCTGTCATGCAGGGCTTGCTGCTGAGCACGCTGGTGTCTGGCTGGGTGCCAACGCTGCTGCGCGCGGGGCGCGGCATGGTGCGCTATGAGCGAGCAGCATGCGAGGCTCCCCCGCAGCTGCTGAAACTCTACGACTATGACGGCAAGCCCCTCCAGCAATTGAGACGTTGCATTTTCCCCTGGCACTGCCAGGACTTCATGCTCTGACCAAGAGGCACTGAATCTGAGAAACTGACGCGGCTGCTTGCTGCTCGCAGGGAATCAATTTTCGAGGCTGGTGTGTTTTTCAGACCTGGAGCTTCTGTTCCCTTCCTGCCTCTGCCCCCTCTGATCCATGTTCCGAATACGTTGTATGAATGAGAAGCGCACGCTCTGATCTTCTCGACCGGGCTGAATCGGACTATATTTGCCGGCAGGTGAGGGAGGCGCTCTGTGAGCTGGAGATCCCCTACAGGCGGCTCGCGTGCGGCAAGGGCAGCAAGCGGCGGCCGGAGCTGCAGAAGCTCGCCGGCAGCACGCGAGTGCCCTTCCTGGAGGACACCAACACGGGCACGACTATGGGCGAGTCGGAGCAGATTGTGAAGTACCTGTTTGACACCTACAGCAGCGCCGGCGCAGCCGCAGGCGGGGCTGCATGACGCAGTGCTGCGGTTGGAAAGTAATGTCTTGCCAGAGGCAACGGATTTGGGAGGTGTTCTCAGTTTTTGTAGTTGAACTCGAGCTGTTTCAGATGTTGATTGATTGTACGACGTCTCCCTCTAGGTCACGGCCTGCTGTTCACGCCCTGAACTGACACTTAGGATGAGCAACAATGCAATTGTGCAAAGCCAGCCTACTTACACCGTCGACTTTCCAACATGAGTGTCAAGTGCTGAGTTTCTGAGCATACGTTTCAAGTGCTGTTGGGATTGTACCTCCAGACCCTTGCGGCCTCCTCTGCTGAGCTGGGCAGAATCCTTTTGAGCACAGCTGCGCTTCCATCATCTAGCCGCCGCGGCGCCGTGATGCCAAAGATGAAGTTGAACACATTCGACACCTGCGAGGTTTGACCACAGAGCGTCAGCCAGAAGGCAACGGTAAAACAGTGTGCAAATGTGCTCGCTGTGTCAGAGAATAGCACAACAACGCTGCTGTGAGGTGGATCAGCGCGCATACCTTGCTGGATGCCGCCTCAGGCTGCATGACTGACGCCACCACCTCCACATGCACGCGCCCCTGCACACCACGCACAACACAACCCGTCAAGTCAAGATGCAATGTCGTGCTTGCACCACGCCCTGGGTGTCGCAGCCTGTGCCTACACTAATTGGGAAAGCCGCATAAGTGGCCGCAGGGCTTTCGCAATACTTTCGCGCCTGCGAAGCGTCGTCTGCGTTCCGCGCCGTGTGGACGACGTGACTCTTGAAGCGCAGCAGGTCCCCGATGCTGACCGGGCTCTGGAAAGTGACCTGGTCCACCTGCAGCGGACCATGTTGTGACTTGTCAGCACGAAAGTTCGAATGGGAGTTGCGCAGGCGTGGATTTTGGTTCATGCTGCTTCGGAGCTGCACAGCCCTTGCAGCTGCAATCTGTCACGAGAACATGTGCTCGAATGATGCCGTAAGACATAGGTCTGGAAGGATAGGCACTGGAGGGATTGGAAGGAAGGACATAGGTCTGTGTACCTCGAGGAACACAGGCCGCACACCCGCAAACATGTAGCATGTCGAGAACGCCAGCTCGTATGCCCGCCTGCAGATTCACAGTCGTAGACTGTGCGCCACCAGGTGAGGCGTTCGTGTTGGGCAAGCGAAGCTTGCAGGCGCAAGCGGTCTTGCCGCACCTCATGAGGAAGCCTCCAAAGATGCGGCCGTGCAGGTTGCGCTGCTGCGGCTGGCAGATGAATGTGTTCTGCGGGCAACAGTCATGAGATGTGAGAGCCTAGCGTCCGTCATGACGTTCACAGCCCGTAGCAACAAGCCAGCTGTTGGCAAAGATGAAAAAGTGTAGAGAACAGGGGAGAGTTCACCTGCATGGATGTTTCCCGCATGAGCACCGCATCCGAGGGCGCCAGGGCCGGCAGGTCGATGGCCGTCCGCGCCTCGGCCAGCCTGTCATCCGCCCACTGCTGGTTGGCTACCTCTGCACATGACGAGATGTCCCCACATCTCCAGCGATCTCACGTGCCGGTGATGATGGTTTCATGGCTTGCAGCAGTGCGGCATGCTTTGAGTCACGACAGCGATTGCACTACGAGTAGAATGATTGAACCACAATCTGTATTTCACGGTGTGTACATTAAAGGCACCTTGCTGGCTGCTGCCGCCGAGCCAGCCAGTGCATTTGTCTACGTATCACTCCGATTGCATCAGAGCACCTTGCTGGCTGCTGCCGCCGCCAGCACCCTGCTGCCGCGCCGCCTTCCGGGCGTCCGCAAGCGCCTGTCGCTCGGCGAAGATAGCCTTCTGCGCCGCCGTCTCCGGCTCCAGCGGGTTGACCGTCATGGAGCGCCGCGTGACGGGATCCCGCGCCACGAACGTGAACAGCGCTGTGAGGCTCGCGTCTGGGCAGCCATCCTGTGCGGAGCTTGAAAATTTCAGAAGAAAGATCGAAGAACTGCGGGAATAGTCTTGCTTGCAGACCATCGCTTCATGATCATGTCACAGATGGCAGGGGCGTCTGCTAGCGTCCCTCGAAGGTGACCAGCGCCTATGAGGCAGGCGTCTGAGCACCCATCTGCAGAAGCGTCGGAGCGCGCGAGGGTGGAGACGGCTTCGGCATTGGCAAGGTTGGCGGCGGTGCCGCTGCCCCGCAACTCAGCTTCCACACTCACAGCAGGGCATGGCATTCTTTTGATGCAGGCATTGAAAAACTCTAATTGACGAGCGGCGAGTCAATTCTGACCGCCGTGCGAATGTCCATGGCGGAGCGGCCGTCCGGTCCACTTGTGCGCTCGTATATTGGGTCCCAATATATATACCACAATATCATATGTTTACCTGCTGCAGCTCTATGCGGATGTCCGTGGCGGAGTGGTCGGTCCACACCACGCTGCCGGCCACAAAAAACAGAGGATCTACAAGATCACGCAGAACAGAGCAAAGTCACCTGCCGCAGCTCCATGCGGATGTCCATGGCGGAGCGGCCGGTCCACACCACGCTGCCGGCCATCGTCAGGTCCGCGTCCAGCGTCAGGCGCCGCGCCAGCGCGATGCGATCCACCGACGCCGTCACCAGCAGCGGCGGCCTTGTCTCCGGAATGTCATCGTCGCTGCATCAGTAAGAAGAATGAAGCATGCTGCAAATGACCGTTTCAAACGCCAGCGCGATGCGATCCACCGACGCAGTCACCAGCAGCGGCGGCCGTCTCCGGGATGTTATCGTCACTGCACCGTTTCCAGTGCCATCGGTGTTCTATATGAACTACGACCATGAATATAACCATGCAGCTGCGCAAGGCGCTGTGGTCGCACTCTTGGCGCGGATTCATGCACCGCAGGCTGCTCTGATCACGATGCCATTTCTACAGGTAATCTGGCGATGCCTCATCCACCCACCAGTGAAGAAAGGCTACGTTGCCCGCCAGCGAGTCGAGGTCCTCCAGCAGCCGCCCGATTCTGGCATGCCCCCATGGGTTCCGGTACTGCAGCAGCGCAGCGTTCGATTGAGCATGACATATCAGCAACATGGACCCAAGAAAGCCGACGCTGCCCCACGGGTCCAAAACTGCGGCGGCGCGGCACACCCGTTGGCATGATAGCTCAGCAGCGCACTGACAATTGAGGCGATCTGTGGTTTCAGATCACACATGCCCCTGCAAGCATGACGCACTGACCTGTTCCCGCAGCCCTTCATTGCGGCAGAAGTCATAGGTGACCGCCGTTTCGTGCGGCTGCTTCACAATCGGATCCGGAAGCCGTGAGCTCTCCAGCACGTCCTGGTTGAGCTTGTGCCTCGCAAACCAGAGGCTGCGTGTGATGGGGCTGATCTCGCCTGCAGTAAATTCATAGAGTCAAAACTAAACTGATCCACGGACTACAGATCGGCGCGCCGCCGCTGCCGTTGCCGCCCCAACAGTTCGGCGCCCCGTGCCTCGTAAGCATGGATAGTGTATGGCCTCACTCAGAGCCTGACCCCCGCCCTCCAGCTCTGCACACCGATGGTGGCAGTCGCAGGAACTGCCCCGAACTGGCAGGATCCAGATCATTGTTGAGGGTGTGATCTGTGCGAGGAGTGCAGCATTGTGCGCACCCACGATGTCGTCCGGGTGCTCGTACTTATTTGCTGGCACGTCCCTTGCAGGGGAAGCAGTTGCCAGGCTGCATGCCTGCTGCCAGGCGTTGCAACAGGCTGGCTGGATGTCGCGTCGAGTCAGCCGCCCGAAGTTCCGCAGAGATCGCATGTGACCAATTCCAGCACTGTGACAAAAGCGAAATGCGGGACTGTTCGCTAGTTGCATATTTCTTGTGCTGACCTTGCATGTGCTGACGTCTGTGGCACAGATTGTCTGACAAAGCAGGCAGGACAAGACCAGGCAGCAGGTACTGTCCTTACACAAGCGAGAACGTGAATCACTGTGCAAGCCGGGCATTACGCACTCAAGCAGGCTTGATCAGGGTGTTGTAGGGCCGGTGGCTGCCCCAAGCAGTCTGGAAAAGAAAGGAGGGATGCATCATGCCATGCACTCAGGTGATATGCGGCGACAGGGTGGACGGCACAGCACTGTGATCATGCAGCTGCACAGAAGTTTCAGACCCACAGACCCCACATTGTAAGTGAATATGCAAGGCGAATTCCGTCCCGGACATGTGTACGGGACGTGGCCGACTGCAAGAACCTGCTGTTGAAAAACACCTGTCCTGGCAGTCGGGAACATTTTATAACTAGCGCTAGGATAATGCTGTCGTGTGTTCAGTGGTTGCTTGGCTGGGAAAAGACATTCGTACCATCCTTGGTACGTCGTCGACTTGGCTTTGGAGTTGCGCCAGGCGCGCTGTAAAGGTGGAGGGAACAGAAAGCGTTGGGTACGAAGCAGAAAGGCAACTAGTCACCCTGGCCAGCTGGCAATGAGTTTGAGATCCCGAACCTTCGGCTTTGTGGCAGGTCCAACTCTGTGACAAGCCACGGCCTCAGGGGTAGGAAAGCGTCCTTGAACATAATCGTAATGCAGGATGCGAAGCGCGAGCGCTGTGTAGTATCCCTTTGCGCGGGTGAACTCGGACCGGGAGCGCAGACTAAGCTGCGTCCCGCATATTCAGGTACTGATGACCAGGCAGCAGGAGTATCCTCACCCGGATTACAGTAGCTCAGAAACTCACAGCAGAGACGCATTTGCTGCCACTCGCAGCTAGCTAGGAAACGGAGCGTGCATCATAGCTAGAGCATCACCAAATCGCGCCGTTCATCCGCACACGCGCCAGCATTTTGCGCGGCTGTTCCTCCAATGCTCCCCAATTCCCCCACACACGTCCAGTCTCGTGTGGAATCCTCTGACAACCTGTGCAGCTATCTAGCAGATGCTTCCCGTGCGGCACTTCCTGCACACACGCGCTACCGCCGCCGCATCCCCACAGTCTCTTGTTCACAAACCCTACAATAAAAATGCAGTGCTGCCGCAGTGGGGCATCATCTTCTCCAAAACCTCCAAAACCTCCCCTTCTTGCTTGGGAGCACAGCGTATGACTCGAGGCGAGTGCCTCTCACCGCAAGCACCCGCGTGCCTCCTCTGAATCCCGAAACGTCTATTCAGCTGTCGCTAAAAACTGAAACTTGGGGGCATGCTGAAGGGAAGCTCGCCGCACATGGAGTGCCCAAACGGAATCTGTTCTAGCGCCGTAGTCATGTGGCCGACGCCAGGGAATAAAAAACCTTCACACGGCGGGCTTGGGCTTGCCGAGCGTCCACCAGGCAGCGTCCAGCGCCTGCTGCAGCTGCGCGTCCCGGGGCCTGGCGCGCGCCTTGTAGCTGTCGCCGAACCGCGACAGCTTGCCCGCCGCCAGCCACTGTCGCACAGGCGAAATAAGCTCGGAATCAGCCTCTGGTCGCCAGCAACCAAGGTAGCCAGCCGGACATCATCGGGAGAAAACGAGCAAGACATGAAACCCTAAATCGTGGACGAATAAATCATATATTGACCAGCAACTGCGCAGATCATACACAGTACCACAACTGCGCAGGGATGGGCATTGGAGCGCAAGGATGTCATCAACCACATGACAAGTTCCATACCTGGAAGTCCTGGGTGCCAAAGAACACGACAAAAACCGGACGAAGCAGGCCTGACTCCCGGCATCGCAGCGCTTCCGGCGACGGCGCTTGCACCTGTGTGCGTGCATGGTGTTGTTCAGAAGCAACACGATCAATGCAAAGCGGAACAACAGAAATCTGTACGAGGCGCAAGGTAGTGAGCACGAGGGCAGCATGAAATGTGCTGCACAATACTGTGCAAATCAAGTGGCGAGCTTTTGCGGCCAGCATGCATGCATCGACAGCATCTGCACCTGTGCGGGCCAGGCGGGGAAGCCGGCCATCTTCGCCCACACGACTTGCCCCTCGCGGAAGCCATTCCACTGGCCGCCGCCAAAGCCGCCGACGGGCTCGCCGGCCGCCGCCGCGCCGCTCAGCTGCGCCGCCGCGCCGCCGCCTCGGGCCGCGGCCGCCGCGGGGTTCAGCCTGCTGCCCGGCGCCGCTGGGCGCTTGGCTGCGCCGCTCGCGGGCGGCGTCGCAGGCCGCGCCTGCGGCCTGCCGGCGCCGCCGGCTGCTGCGGGCCGGCCGCCCTGCACGCTGCCGGGCCGAGGCGACGGCGCCGGCGACGGAAACGCGCGCTTGGCGGCCAGACCCGGCTTTACCTCCGGCGCGCCCTTTCGCTTGGCGCCGGCGGTCTTGCCGGCGGCCTTGCCGGCGGCTGGCGCGGGACTGGCCGACCTCGCCGCCTTGGCCCCCGGCTGCGCCTGTGCCCCAGGCTGCACCTTTGCCGCCTGGTGCAGCTGAGGGCCCGAGCTGGAGTGCCGCACGCCCGGGTGGGGCGCAGGCGAGGCGGCGCACGCTGCCAGCAGTCGCGCCGGCGACGCGGGTGCGGCGCTGCTGTCAGCCTTCACCAGCCGCTGCGCTGCCGGCGAAGCCTCCCTGCAGCCACATGTACGCCCAGCGTGTCAGCAACATACTTGTGGTCATGTCATGTCCATTCGTGACCTCTGCCCTGAACTGCAATCAAATCTCCAACGACACCCGTCAACACCCGCCCGTTTCGAGTGCTGCAGGGACGAACACAAGGAACAAACTAGGCACCTGCGCGGCGCGGCGTTGATGGGAGTCGCCTCAGCGGCCAACCAGTCGACCGCCTTGGCGAGGGGCCGCGGGCGCGGCGGCTGCAATCGCGGCTGCAGCTTCGGGGCCTGTGGCCGCTGGGTCGGCTGTGGCAGCGGCTGCTGCGCCGGCTGATGCTGCGGGGGCTGCGCTGCCGCCGGCTGCCGCTGGTCGACCTGCGGCCGCGGCTTTTCTTGCGGCCGCTGCCTGGGGGGCTGTGCCGAGGCAGCAGGCGCTGCAGGCGCGTGGCTGAACGCCGGATGCGACGTTGCTGAAGCAGCAGTCTCAGCCGGCGGCCTGGCGCAGAAGAAGATAGAGCGAAAATCAGAAGGATGACAGAGGAGGGGCGGCGCAACGAAGCCAAAGCCCTGACTGATGAAAGTGAGAGGCTCAAGTCAGCACATGCTTTGCATGTGCTGCAGAGTGTCGAGACAACCTCGTTGTTTACACACAGTACACAGCAACAGTACACGACATCCGCATTGCATCTTGAAGCCCGAGATATCGGCATGAATGAATGGCGATGCTGCCATTGATGTCCTTGCTGCTTGTCAGGCAGCTTCAAACATGCTGACAGATATGCCGACGCACCTGTAGCAGTCCATGCGGGGGCCTGGCGCGCAGCCGTTGCTGACACTGCCGGGGCTGGGCGCATCCAGCGCATCCTCCCGTGTGCTGCAGCCCTCCGAGGAGCGCCCCCCTGGAGTGGCCTGATCGTCCCACCATGGCAGCTCCTCCTTGTGCTGCTCCTGCACAGCACAAGGACAATTTTTGATCACATTGGGAAGTTGCCAACACAGCAAGTTCGAAGAGTTGATGCTCTGGATCGCCACTCCCAGCACCGCTTGCATTTGTGCGACATGTAGCGCTGGCCCTGTGTTGCATGGACGGTGCACCGAAGCGTACCTTGCCGGATGCCTGCACCACATGCGGCAAGCTAAGCTGTGCCGGCGGCGCCGCCAGCTGCTGCAGCGGCGGGCTGGCTTCCGCGCACTCGTCAGCTGCCGCCCGCCCCATGACCAGAGTGTCGTCCACCCAGTTGCCTGCATGGCGTTTGGAGCTGATCGCAGTTTTGCATGAGAATGCTTGAACATGCATGCTGCAGCATCGAGATTGGAATGGCCAGCGAATGGCGCATTGGAGGCCGCAAAATGCTCCGTTTGAACCGGCGCGTTTCAAAAGCAGGGCTCACCAAGGGGAGACATGCACTCCGGCTGCCGGGATATGTAGTTCACCAAGGCGGCTGGCAGGCCAGACTGCTCCTGCTGAATCCTACTGGCGCCCGAAGCGGCAGTCTTCAGTGGCTTCAAGCTGTGGCCCGGCCACACCGCCTCGCCTGCCACAGCTGGGTCTGCGACTGCATCGAAGGAGCGTCCATGTGTCGTCACGATGCACTCAGCCAGAGCGCTAACGGCTCGCAGGCGCCGGGGCTATGCTGGATGACAAAGCACCGAGACAGGGCACATGGTGCTGGATGGTCACCGCCCTCTGTCCCCACTGCGGCAGCGGTCTCAGAACGTGCTCGATGCTGACCAGCGCCATTGCGATGATTTATTGATCCTCAGAGGCTTTCAGTGCAGCATTCCCCTCGGCTTTGCGTCGACAATGCTGCAATATGCCTCGACGCACCTGGGCGCGCCGGGGCGGTGATCTCCACCAGCGTGGCGCCCTTGAACATGATCTTCATGCGAAGTTTTTGCTGCTTGGGTGCATCTCCGGGCGCGGCCATCGCCATGGCTGACACCGCTCGAAATATGTCCTGCATGATTTTGAGGAGCGCCCATGAGCAATGATGCCCCGCACAGTGCAATGTTGATGAGTTCATGCTCCTTTGAGATGCAGCAATCACCTTGGAGGCAGACGACCGCTTTCCTACTGCTGTCAGCCCCCGACCAGAAGCCGGCCCGCTAGCCTGTTCCCCGCAGTCGCTAAGCCGATGCAGCGCTTGTGATCGTGAGCAGGATAGGAAGCAACCTTCAAGGCACGCGCGATGCAGAGCTTGCAGCCGCGGCTGCCGGCAATCGATAACACGTATCCGACTCCAGGTGCGACCTCAAGGAAACTGCCGCACGCGGTGTTTCGATCAGGATGCTGCCCGGCAGGCCGCTTGCAACGTGTGGAGGCGCGGCAGACCAATGTTGCGAGCCTCCGAGCACGGCGAAGCTGGTGTAATGCAAGCCTGTGCGCGGCATGATGCGAACACGGATGCCGTGACCTCGATTGGGAATTGCCGGGAAAGAAGGGATCTCGAGATCAAAAGCCCAGCCCAATTACACAACACGCTTTCTCCTCTAGGGCCTGACAGCATGTTGCAGTAGTGCAGTGGCCTCCTGAACGCATGTTGCAGTGGTGCATTAGACGCCGCATCAGCCATGTCTGCGCTCCGCCAGCTCTGCCTGCAGGGTTGCTGTGCAGCTCCACCAGAAAGAGCGCCGCACCGGGTCCGCTACCGTGAGCTCCGCCCACAGCGCAGACGCATTCGCAGCGGCTGCCGACGCAGTCTCTGCATCCTGCAATCATGTGCAGAGGAGCCCATGGTGCTGATGCCAGTGAAACACAGGCGGCAGGTACACAGCGGATGTGCGCACGAAGGTAGACGTCAGGAGATAGTGCAGGGTTGCCTGCTGCTGCGCTGCCGCGTGGGCGCGGGCGGCGCACACGTCCGCAAGCATCGCCAGCGCGCCACCGCATGACGGGTCCTCCTCCAGGATCTGCACAGCCACACGGGGATGCCGTTGCAACGTCCGCCAGATGGAGCATCCAATGGGCGGCGATGCAGCGTGGCGCAGCCTGTGCAGCCTAACGTCAGAAGAAGCCGCTGTCACCCCAGCAGTGTCTGCAAGGCATGAATGGTGAGCGACACAAGTACAGAGCAGCCGCACCAGCATGCAAGCTTTCAACACCTCATTCATTTCGCTCCTGATTAGGGGCGCACCTGGCTGCACAGCCGTGGCAGGCGGTCATCATACACCCAGGCGGCCACGCCTGCTGGCAGCGCCAGCAGCCCGCGCAGGTAATTCCAGGCGCTGCCATTGTCAGCCGCCCGCTGCAGCTGCGTCGTGACGTAGGGCACTTCCTGGTCGGCGACCACGTCGTATGTGAGGCCGCCGCCGCCGCCGCTGCCGCCCCTGTCGGAGACGAACGAGAGACTGCACCCAGCAGCGTGGTGGAGCTAAGAACAGAGAAACGCCGTTGATGCACCGAAATTTCAAGCAACCAGGATAACCCTGCATCGAGCATGATGTGACAATGTAATGAGGGCAGCTGGACAGCCGTCTGCATGCAGCCGCGTAATCACACATGCACGAGTTGTGCTGGGTCATGCCTGCAGATGCCGACCGAGAATGCAGAGACGTGCACTGCAAGCATACATTGGCAGGAGACCGAGAGAGAACGGCAAGCACCAGTGTTCCAGCACGAAGAAGCGCTGGGCCCAGGCGCTGTTGTTGCGCACGTCCTCCTGGATGTGCAGCCGGCACAGCTCCAGCTCTGCCGCCCAGACGCTCGCGGCGGCGGCGGCGGCGACGGTGCCGCTACCGGCACCAGCACCGCCGCCGCTGCCGCTTGAGGGTCCGGGCTCGCCACCATCAGCGGGCCTGGCAGGTGCAGTGCCTTCGCCGGCGACGTCAAGTGCAGCAGACGCGGCGGCAGCGGCCGGCTGCACCGCGTCACTGCCGTCATGTGGAGCAGCGGCATCGGCTGAGGCGCTGCAGTCGTCACCGCCATCACCGCCGCTGTTGCCGCCCGCTGAGGCGCCAGCCGCCGTGTTGGCGGCGAGCAGCACGGCCTGGCGGTGCGCCCACACGTGGTAGTTTTTGGGCTCCGCAGCCAGGCAGTCCCCGGTGAAGCGCAGCTCCTGGGGTAAGATCGACATTCTTGAGGCTCGTACTTTGCGCTGAACGCGGGCTTGCGTCTACTTGCCTATTGTACTGCTGCTCTGGCCCTGTGCTTCAGCATGCATCTCCGCCTGAGGAAGCTGAGTCCAGGTGTAAGGCGACAACACTGTGTCACAGGTCACCCTGGCTTATCCTGCGCACACATTGAATCAGTTCAGGGACACAGTGATGAATCTCCAAAAATGCCTCACCGCAGCAAAGTCGGGCGGCCCAAGCTCCAGCGCCACGCGCCGCCGGTGATTCCACAGCTGGTAGTTCTTCGCGTTGGCCAGCGTGCAGCCGCGGATGAAGGCCAGCTCCGCTCGCTTGGCGCCAAAGCCCGCCTGCAGCAGTTGCTTTCGTGGATGATGTGTGTTGCTGTTGCCAAAGGCTCAGCATGTGCATCAACAACTTGTGGTAGGAGCAAGGCCAGGGCTCACGCGCAGGCCACCAGGCGCACAGCACAACTGCAGCACGACTGCAGCACAACAACACAGGGCAGCAGCTAGGGTTTTCCCATTCAGACAAACCAGACCGCACCCGCAGACAGCGCCACCGCCAGCCCCACGCCGTGTAATTGGCCGAGTTGTCCTCTATCACCTGCGGTCGCACACAGGGAACTATGGAGTCATGTCATGGTGCGGAAGGTCATACAGCCTGAGAGATGTCCAGACCCGGGCTGAGTGGTCCAGAGGCTCGCCTCTTGACTCTCACAGGCGTATGCAAACATCGCACGTCCAGCAAGTGCAAGTGCCATGTGTGGCCCGACATGCACAGAGGATGCGATGTGGCACCTGCTCAGTGAGGCGCATGGCGCGGTCGCTGACCTCCCCCGCGCGGACCAGCGCGTACAGGTACGCCAGCCGCTGCCGCACCGGCTCATCGTACTGAATCGACACCACCGGCCGCGGCGCGTCCGCCTGCTGAAACCAAACGAGGAACCAGCTTCGTTGAGACTGAAAATCCCTACAGATACGTAGAGTTTCTCCAACATTCAAGTCAGCCGCTGCCGCACCGGCTCGTCGTACAGAAGTCAAGAATCGACACCACCGGCCGCGGCGCGTCCGCCCGGCAACAAATGAATCCGTTTCATCTTGTTTGAGGTGTGAAGCTCCTGCACAAACCTGCGTTTCTTCAAATTCCTTCATTTTCTCAATTTTGGGAAAGAGAACAGATGTGTACCAGGTACAGCGGCTGCACGTCCGCCCACGCCGGGTCGCCGGCCAGCAACGGCTCGGCCAGCTCGTCGTACTCGTCACCGGCGGGAGGGTCCATCTCCTCGATCATGGCGGCGGCGGCGGCGGTTTCAACAACGGCGGCTTTGCCGGCGGTGGCGGCAGCGGCCCGGCTGCCCCGAGCAGCTGAGGCTGAAGCGGCGGCGCTGGTCGTGCGCGCTCGCGGAGGCCGGGTTGGCAATGAGACGGCCGCCGGGCGGCGGCAGCGACGGTGCCGGCTGTGCAGCTTGCAGCTGCCCGCTGGCGTGGTGCGATGGCCGCCAGGCTGCTGTGATGGCCGGCAAGGCTCGGACCAGGCTGTGTGCTGGCGGTTGTCGCGGCTGGCCTGCTGCCTCCTCAAGCAGCTAGTTCAGCGGCTGCCCGATCCCTGCGGCAGATACCGAGGCGCCTCCCACTGCCAGCTGCATGTTGCAGAGTGCACGCGTCACGACATGACCTCGCCGTGCGGATCAGCCTGCCGCCAGACCAATCGATGCACAGCTCCATGCACAATATACCGGGTGCATAACATCGTTTTGACCTCTGTCCTCACAGAGCTGCTTGAGAAAAGCACAAGCTGAACGGCAGAGGCTGCTTACTTGTCGTTTTTGATGACCTCCAGGTTCTGCCGCAGCTCCGCCATCACCTTCTGGTGCGCAGCTGCATGTGACGGCACAGTAATCAGCTGCCTCTGAACAACGTTAAATGCGAAAATTATGAACGTGCTGCCAGAAGGGTCACGCTCTTACCGTCATCAGTGTCCATAGGTTCGCTTCCACTGTCGGTGCGCTCCTCATTAGCCTCTGCAGTTCTGAAAATGCTGCCCGTTGTTTGATTGCACAGGATTGCACCCAGATGCAATTTCAAGCCATGCAACTGTTGCTCGATGTGACGCTTGACTGCGTGCCTGAAGACCCTTCAGACGGAGGTCCTTCCGGGATGGGATCGAGGTCCAGCACCTCCTGTGACCCTGAGCTCTGCGGCGAGTCGGACATGCCCCCGGTATGCAGCAACTCCTACGCAGGAAGCATTCCAGAGAGCTGCGCAGCCTGAAAGCGCAAGAATGTGCAATAAATCTCCGACAGCTGCTGGGCCATGGCCGCCTGTGAACAAGGTGGTGGGCAGCATTGTGGTTCGGCGAGGGTGCAATTTACAGCACTCGGGCGAATCGACCGAGACAGCAGCTTGAAACTGGAAGCAGTTTTCTCGGTGCCCAGATGGTCGGCATGTCAATGCTGCGCCGGCTGCAACTGACAGATGCGCGCACGCTGAGAGCGCCGCTACCTTATTCTTCCGCATGCAGCAAGCGATTTATTCCACGGGCATGCTGCCGCGAGCGAAAACGATGTTCAAATGTTCAGTTTCTCTTCCGCCCGCGGCCCCGTCGCTGCAGGATGCGCCGATCGCCTCCCCCGGCGGCCGGCCAGTTAAACCCCCAAAATGACAGTGCTCACTGCATCGCGAGCACCGGACGCCTGTAGGTACGCCAGCCCATGTCCCGCGGCGACAGAGCTCTCTTCCCACCCGAAGGCTTGAGCTAGCTAGCCCCGCGTAGGCCTCCGAGGAGGACTCCAGCGGTCAGAGGTGCTTGGAGAGAGAGGTGCGTCACCGCCGCCGCGGGGCTGCGCGCTGCCGGCGGCGGCGGCGGGCCAGCCGGCGCCTGCCCGCGCGTCCACCTGGATGTCGTAGCTGCGCACCAGGCGGTGGTCTGGCAGAAAGGCCGCGTCGCCGTCCTGCCAAAGCGAATAAGTGTCAAATAGCATATCAACATATAATTTCAGCGGGCAAACGGATAGTTATAGCACGAACCCTTGTGGTCCTGCATGACATGCATCACCCCAAGCCGAGTGTATCATCGGATGGGTAGCTGTGATTGCAGACGCTATACCCAGAGGCTGTGCACTGGGCAACAGATACAGGATACAAATGACCTCTTGGGATAGGACCGCACCTGGCCCTGCTGCTGCTGCTGCTGTGATGCTGGCTCCAGCACCGGCAGCCGCGGCATTATTGTGCTGGCGTGCAGGCTGCGGAGGTCGCGGAACGAGGGCCCCGACGGCCGCGCCGGCGACTGCACCGCCTGGATCAGGTCGCCCCTGTTTTCGGAGCCACCTTCCGGCGCAAGCGCCGCAGAGGAGCCGCCAGAGCTGCACGAGCAGCAGAAACTGTCATTGCCAGCTTTGAGTGCAGCACGTCCATATTGCCGAGGCAGTTGCGGCATGCGCCTCGTGATTGCGGCAACACAGCGGCAGCGCTCTGGGCGACTCGATCAGCCAGTCTTTGGCAAGGCTGTGCGGGCGTTGGGCGTCTTGCAAAGCCAATGCGAAGGACTCTGTACAGTCAGCAGTCTGCAAGGAACACGGAATCAGGGGGGATGCGATTGCGCGCACACCTGGAGAGGGTCGCCTTGGACGGGCTTCGCGACAGCGATGCTGCGGCGTCCATCGCCTCGCTCACCGGAGCCAGCTTGGCGTCGCTGCCGCCGCCGTGCAGCTTTGCCAGCCCCTCCTGCATCTGCGGTGCATAAACTTTCGACGTCCAGATTTGCATGCGTCATCACAGCTCGCCGATGAGCCGCAAGATTCAGCTGCCCGGGACGCTCTTCTCTCCGTGTTTTCAATTTGAGCGCCAAGGTTTGTCAGCATGACGTCAGTTCGAGCCCAGCTACCGCTCATCCTTGCGTGAGCTGGGTCCCGGCAGCACTTCCATGTACTGCAGCTTTGGCGCGACGCCTGCTGCCTGTGGCTGCTCCCAAGTCCACTGCAACAGTCCTTCGCCCAACTTGGGGTCCAGCCATAATGCTTTCATGTGATCTTGAAGCCATGATGCTTTCATGTAAATTTGAAATGCAGAAATGCACACCGGCGCATTGGAGGAGCTGCCGGCCGCCGCTGCTCGCTCCATGGCACTCGCCACCCTGGAGGGATCGCTGCAGATGGCCACGATAGGCAGCCACAGCACGCCGATGCCCAGCCACGCGATCGACAGGAACACCGACACCTGCAGCACGCCGGAGCAGGGTGGTTTGAGGATCCCAGCATGACGTCAGCCTGGCTTTATGGAATGAAATTCAAGAGACGGTGGCAGATATTCCATGCACATGTGAGTTAGAGCGAGATGCAAGCCTCCCAAGCGAGACTAACACTACACCGGGTTGATGCGCCACAACATGCGGCCTTGGCGACCAAAGGCACCACTGAATCTGATATTCAAACCGTGGTTCACGCGTCTGCATGCGTGGCCCAGCCCGGCAGCAATGCTCCACACGGCGCCGTACATGGCGCTTGCATCTCAACGGCATGGTCGAGTGAAGTTGCAGATGAAGGGTTTTTGGCGCGCCTGCATGTAGCGCGTGGCCCAGTCCGGCAGCACGCTCCACACGGCGCCGTACATGGCGCCCATCTCCGCGAGCGTGATGGCGACGTACAACGGGAAGGGCAATAGTGCGCTGCGCAGCGTCGTGCTCCAGCAGGGCTTGCGGCCGCTGGTGCCGATGCGCACCCGCCACCAGAACACGCCTGCGGAAGGAGGATTGATTCAGATGTGGTGTTGAGGGGTTGTCCGAGGGCAGGCTTGTGGGTGAAGAAAGGGTTCACAGGGAGACTGTGCAGGGAGACGAGGTGGCTGCCCAGCTTTGGTCACGCTGCCTGCAGCGACAGGACATACTGCAGGCGCCTGGAGTTTGCACTGTTGTCACGGTGCTTCCCGGGGGCAGCACCGCCTCACGGCACCTCAAAAGCCCGTTGTTAAGCACAATAAATATCTGGACCCTCACCGGTCTTGGCGGTCGCGTCGCTGACGAAGCAGGAGGGCGGCCACAGCAACGCCGCCAGCAGCAGCTTGGCGTCATTCAGCGCCGGCAGCCGCAGCTTGAGCCGCCAGGCGCCGCGGCCCACAAACACGTCCGTGAGCGCGACCACCTTCCACCAGATGGCCGCCTGGTTGCGGCCCGGCCACAGCCAGATGGCCAGCAGCACCGCGACCGCATGGCCGCCGAAGACGGCAAACACCCAGGCGCCGCGCACCACCTGCAGCGACACACATTGGGATATCAGGGTCTGGGGTCACACCATTGCTTCTTTTGGCTGAGGGTCACCTGCTGCCAGGTTTAAAAACCTGCAACTGACCGCCTTTTGGGTGCCAAGCTCAGAATCAGGGCTCAAGCAGCTGTTCGAAGCATGGATTTGCGGGCCAGGGTGCAGGTTCCGCGGCACAGTTAGGTTTCAAGGCCGCCCACAGCACCGCACCGCAAAGAGGCCGAGCAGCGTGATGCGGGCGCCCAGCTCGGTGATGCGGTAGCAGAAGAAGGTAACGATCTCCCACAGGTGCCGCCGCTCCCACCACGGCTGCCCTGCTTGCACACACCCCCCGCGTCAGCAGCTCGCCTCAGGAAGTTGCCTGCTAGTGCCGAGATGGACTCGGAGATGGCTTTCTCAGGTGCGAGCTCTCAAGGGCGACTTTGTCTAACCTGTCAAGTGTTGTGCAACGTTGAACTGCCAGGCCGGAGGCCGCGGCAGCATTCGCGGCGCATCCTTGTGGTCGGGCGGGAAGTGCAGAAGGGTCGTTGGGGTCCAGGGACACGAAGGAATCCCAGGCAGATTCGTCAACACGCCAACCTTATCGAGTAAACGTTTGCAAGGCGCACCCTTGTGGTCGGGCGCAAAGCGCAGGTCGTTGAGGTCGAGGGACACGAAGGCGAGCGTGGCACCGATGAGCGACGCCATGATGCCCACCAGCAGCAGCACGTTCAGCCCACTGTGGCCCCACACTGCAAAGCAGCGCGCCTCCCTGCGTTTTCAGGCAATTGTGCTCTTAGACGACGCAACCTCATACGACATGCATGTAGCCACCACTCCCACCAGCAGCAGCACGTTCAGCCCGCTGTGGCCCCACACCGCAAAGCAGCGCCTCCCTGCCGGCCAAAGAGCCGAAGTGAGCACTCCAGCCATGCCCGTGCTCGCCAGATCTTTGCGATGCACCAGGGCGGCTGCCGATCTCGCGCATCATGCCTTGCGCCGACAAGAACCAGCATATAAACGTTGACAAGTGCAATAGGCCTGGCACCTGGACCCGATGAGCATGCACGACACAGTAAAGCTGGCTGAGGGCGCACCCGGGGTGGCTGCAGCGCATGCCGATCCAGGTCTGCAGCAGCGCCACCGGCAGCGTCAGGAACACCGTGTCCGCCAGCCGCATGCCCCTGCAGGACCATGATCGAGACGTGTCAGCGCTCTTGCTCATCAATCGTACGAAGCATGCGGCTTGAGACCCAGAGCAGGAAGCACAAGCAGGAAGCACCATGAGTGACGCCAAGTGCTGCAAAGTCTCTTCGCAGTTTCTTGGCTTGATGACAAGCAGCGTTTGAACAGCGCAGGCGTTCCAGGCTGTTGAACGGCTGTCAGGGTTCTGGAGCCGCACTGCAGGTCCATGGCCGACAAGGGAGCTGGCAGCGACGCCAGGTCCGCAGCTCGGGTATCACATACCTCTCCGGACTTATTGCAGCAATCAACTGTGGACAGCAAACGCCAGTCGGTGTGATTGTCGCACCGCAGGTCCATGGCTACGAGGCGCTGGCGGCGGGGCGAGGTGCGCAGAGCACGCGTGGCGGCGAAGATGGATCCCAGCTGCGCCATCGCGGCGATGGTGCCGAAAAGCCGCACCCGCTTCCGCAGCTCTTGCTTGGACCAGCCTGGGGACACACATGCACACCTGCCGGTGAGAGTGTGTCATGGCTTTGGGTTTGAACACAGGAGCTGCTCCTCACAAGACGGCGCTGGAGACAGCGCAGAACGCCGCCACAAACAGCTAGGAAGGAGGCTGTTCTCTGTGGCGCCGCCGAGGCACGTACGATGATGGACAGTTTTTTCAAGGCGCTGACTTCGTACTGCTTCTAGGTGTACTATTTCATGCCGAATGCCTTCCGCTGCACAGTCGTGCCCAAATCTGCTGGCTAGGGCAGCCACTGGGCAACCCCGCCATGCACTCCTGCTGCTGCAGGGGCAGCGGGGTCCGCTTGACCCGGCTCCTCGTGGTTGGATGCAATGAAAACACTGCAAATGGATATGAAACCCACTGCCACGCACTCGTGCTGCTGCCCGGTCGGCGGGGGTCCGCCTGATCCCGCTCCACGTGGTTTGGCGGCCGCCAGTCCACGCATGCGCCCGCCACGCTCGTCGGGTAGTGCGACAGCCAGTAAACTGTCACCTGCACACCGCACCGGAACTCGTCTCTGCCATGCATACCTGACAGTTTGCCTTTGGGAGGACACGCTGAGCGATGGGCATTGGATGTCAAGAGAATGATTCAGCGCGCTTGCATTGCAGGGCACCTTGCTCCTGCTGGCAGCGACTTATTGGGGTAGTAGGTAGCAGGCGCCGTGGTGGTCTGCAGGCATGTGCGAGCTGGTTGAAGTGACCGGGATGCAGGAAGTGGGAAGCCGCGCACCATGGCGGAGGAGAGCACCAGGCCGCCTAGGATCATGCCCACGTTGAGCCACAGGCCGTGCCGCGCCATGCGCTGGATCTGGAACACCAGCGCGCCTGCACCGCGGAATTAAATTGAAATCTTATAAAACCCTTGATGACACGAGTGTGACGATGCGTCGTGTGAGTGTCCACGCGTGTCTGCAGCGGTCTCGAGCCCATGACGAGGCTGTGCTCCAGGATGCGCTGTGGCTGCAACTGGCAATGCGCACCGGTGCGGCCACGCAGCCAGGCAGCGGCTGTCATGGTGCAGGAGGCCTGGCGTAGAAGCGCAGAATGTGCCGCAGGTTTTGTCGCAAGGGGCAACAAACTCCACCAGTTACGCCTACCTTTGCTGACGAGGTCCATGATGAGGCCGACCCATAGGAAGGCCTTGTGCACGATCGGCAGGTCCTGCGGGAAGCGCGCACACCGTTTTGCAGTCTAGTCCGCCACATACGTTTCATGCACACATCGGGGACCATTGTTGGCTGGCTGACGCAAGCAGAAACCAGAACTGCTGCGACCTCGGACAGAAGAGAGCAGCAAAGGTCTCTCTTTCTAAGATCTGAACACTCACCGTGCCGAGCGTCTGGATGCGCTCCACTGTTTCCCGCGCCAAAACCAGCGGCTTTGGGTTGAGCAGAGGTGCCGATGACGCCGCCGAGAAGAGCGGACCATTGTAGCCGCGCACCTGCATCACATTGGGATTAGATTCCTACATCCACATGACTGCACAGATGCGCAGGCCGTTATGGCATTTCTGCCGAACCGCTTGCATGGTTGGTGTCCACAGGACATGTTGAAACTGCAGCTTTAGCCTGCAGTTCGACAGAAGTTCAACGGAACAGTGCATGGCACACAGACATGTCGCCATGCAGCGCACCCTCTGCATGACAGCGGCGCAGTCTGTCGACATGCTGACTGGGTTATTGCGCCGTGTAGCTGCTGCGCGCACACAGTAAACGCGTTGTGATGCGTTACATTCTGCTGGAAGCACCACTGCCGTGTCTGCATGATACATCACTGTGCTTGAAACATGATTTCATTGGATCTTCACGACATGTGAGCAGAAGACACAAGGAAACAGCCTTTGGCACTTGGAGGCAGCATGCATCTTGGCACACAAGGCTGCGGAAGCGAAGGAACCTCACGTCCAGCATTGCGGGCGCTGGCTGCGGCAATCGCTCGTGCGAGCATTTCCGCCTGCTCCTCTGTCACGTTCTGCGGAACACCAAGCATCCCATTGTGAACACTCCATTCGCGTCAAAGACAACATTGCAGCTGACACTTCTGTTCTTCATTCACAGGAACGCAGTGCCGCAGTCTGAACGATAACGCACCGGCGGGAAGCCGATGCTGCCTTCGGCGGCGGCGGCCGCCATGGCCTCTGCGTTTGGCGGCTGCGACCTGGAGTCGTCTGATGCCGCCTCCAGATCCACCTGAGTTTGCCAAGTTCAGCCATTTCGGTGCTTGTCATATCCAAGGCCACAGGCCAAGGCAGAGTCAACGCGAGCCAACCAACCAAAGACCTGCGAGGTTATCTCCCAGGGTGCCACTGCTCAGCATTCAGGTCTCGGAAGGCGCTGCTGGGGGCAGGACGGGGCAGGGGAACAATATCTGGAGTTGTTACATCCGACAGGGAAAGGCAGTCGCACCTCGAAGCCCTGCGCGAAGGCGTCTGCGTCTGTGCAGTCGCCCAGAGACAGCAGCTCGCGCTCGTCGTCCCCCTCCTTCGGTGACTCCCCCGTTGCGCCTGGGACCAGACAGGCACAACTCAAATCACAGTTGATGCAAGTATGTTTGAAGAAAACTGGACCGTTGGGACCGCCTGGCCACAAGTAAGCAAGCAAATCCTGGTACACACGTTCGACTGACAGAATTGTCGGCTGCAGGAACATGCATTACGGGAATGGCAGGAATGCTGCTGCCCAGGACACTCACCTGGCGCGGGAGCGCGGGGGCCGGTGATGAGTGACATGCTGTTGCGCATGCTCTGCCACCAGGTGGCTGGCGCGGGGCTCTCTGCACCCGCTTCGCCCACCTGCAACGCGTGCATGAAGGTTTGGTTCAAGCATAGGTCAAGATTGCAGTGCCATTTAGGCAGATACTCTCTATGTTTGAAAAGCCTGGTGTTGCAAGCACCAACCTGCCGTGACAAGAGGCAGGGGGGCTGTCTTGCCTCAGCACTCTGAAAGGCTGTGCAAGGTCGAATCATTCCACCACCATGCTGTCAGTGCGGCTTGGCAGTGCTGCTTGCCTTTGGCGTCGAGCCTGTGGAAGGCAGCTGGTCGGAGCCGCCCTTGTGGAGCGGCGGCAGCCGTGGCGGCGGCGGCGGCATCTGCTCCTCCGACGGCCGTTGCGGCTGGCTGCTGGGCTGCTGCGGGAATATCTCCCTGGAGCGACGGAAATGGCAGACGAAACAAGTCAGCGGTAAGTCGGCGTTGAGCCTTAGAAAGTTTCAGACGCACGACTAGCTAACACTTCAGATCAAAGGCGTCCCGATGCAAGACCATTTCGAGGCTGGCTGCCTGGCACTGTGTCTGCATTGGGCTGAGTGGAACTGTGCAGAGGTCAATGTGTGCAGCTCTGATGGACAGTGCTAAGCAAGTGCGCCGCACCCCGGGCGCGCGTCGATGAAAGGAGTCGCGCTCGGCTCCGGACTCGGCAGCGAGCCCGGCAGCGGCAGCGGCTGCTTTCCAAGTGCTGCCGCGGCGTATGCCGAGTCGTGCTGCACGTCATGCAAGCAGGGTTCGACTCAGGGGTGTGATAATACTTGACCATCGGCTGGGGGTGGAACCTGGCCATGCCAACTGTCCTTCAGCTCAGACTGGAAACCAGCATTGAGGCGCTATCAGGCAGCAACCGGCTCCTAAATTTGCGATGATTCAGCGTAAGAAGCTGTTTCCAGGTGGGCACCTGTTCCGCCAGCGGGTTTGTGCAGGAGCGCCAGCCGGGCAGCGCCGTGGTGGACATGGATACCGCAGAGTCCAGCTCCTCGCCGCCATCCTATGCATCAGAAGTCCAAGGCATGAGAAACAATTCAGGACCTACGACACCCCATCACTCAAGCGCACGCGAGAGTGCCCCGTCGTGCATGCTGCAGGCGTGCGAGTTGTGCAGGACATCGCCATCCAAGTTCTCAATACTGTCAATACAATTTCCCGACAAGTTCTGGAGCAAAAACTTGCCATGTTGACGCCGTCAGAGTAGTCGGAGGTGGCCGGGCCGGGGGAGGCCGACGGCAGCGCGGCGCCGGGTGTCGACAGCAGGTCCGCATCGCAGTAGCGCCCCGTCGCGCCGCTGAAGGTGTCCGGGATCTGCAGCATCGGCCGCGGCTGCCCGGACCGGCTGAGTGGCCACTCGGCGCTGCCCGCCACCGGCCGCAGCGGCGCGTCTGACGCGAAACGCGGCGTCTCCGACACTGCAGGGCAGCTGTCGCGCAGCGCCGGCTCATCGCCGCGGGGTGGACCGCCCTGCGGCCAGTCGCCGTCCAGGCCAGAAGCGTGCAGGCAGGCGGGCGGCAGCGCCAGCGGCGGCGAGGGCGCGTGCTCGGGCACGCTGGCGCACTGGAGCGACTGGTCGCCGGCGGCGGCAAACCTGGCCTGCAGCATGGCTGATTCCGCCGGTCGGGCTGCGACCTGCGGGGGGCCTCTGCCGGCTGGGGCTGTTGGCTGGGCGCACAGCGGCGCGCAGTCTGCAGGCAGGGCGCCCGCCGAGCTGGAGAGCTGTCGGGATGGCTGCCGGCCGATTGCGGGCACGAGCGCCAGCTGGGGGCTGCAGACGTCGCCGGGCTGTGCTGGGGCCGGCGATGCGACTGAATGAGGGCTGTCTATACGCCACATCGTCAGGGCGGCGGGCTGGCAGCCGGGCCGCGGGCTGTGCTGGCTGCGGTCTGGAGTCGATTGTCGACCGCTGTCGCCCATCGCGGCGAGCGCCTGCACGCAAAGCAGACTGCATTAATGCTGCAGATCCGTTTCGAGGAACGTACAGCAACGCTTGTCCCGCTGCGCAGGCTGTAGCCGATTTGGCTCACGAGGGGACCCATGTCCACAAGTGCTGCCACACATGGGCTTGCAACGCGATTGTTTCAGCGACATGTTCGAAGAGCTATTGTGTCCGACCTGCTGGCCCGGCGCGGGCTGTGGCCGCTGCACCACGACCTCAGCACTAATCCTGTCTGTGGTTGCTGACGATAACAGGTAGGACGCCCATTCCTCCAACGATGCCCGCAGCGCAGACTCCGCAGCTGCTGCAGGTCACCTGTCACAGTGACTGTATCCGCAGACAAACTGCAGCGGCAGAGCGTCGGCAGCAACGAACGCGGACTTGACTTCGTCCGAAATGGCGGTCCGACAGGTACGGCAGGCTGACAGGGTCGATGATCGGGTAGATGGGTGTGCAAGGTGGCGCAGAAGTCCACGGTCAGCTGGAGACTGGCCTGAAAATCCGTTCCTGGCCTATGCTGCCGTCAACCCCCCATTCACTGCAAAGAATAGTTCTACGCGACCGGCATCCTGATGTTTCGTGCTCACCCGCTAGCATGATAAACGGAAGAACGCAGCGGCGCCACCGAGGCGGCGCTGCGGCACTGGCAGAGCGCCCGCCATTACTCACACAGAATTCCTGTTTTAAACCTAGAGGCGCCTCGCGCAGCTGTCGCCGGCTGAAATGGCAGCCAGCTGAATGTTGCACTGCCCTACTTGAAAATCCGCGCCGGCGGCGGCCCACGCCTCCCGGCAGGTGTGCGCCGCCGCCACACCCCTACCATGCGCGTCAAACAACAGAACTCTCACATCCAGAAACAACAACCTATGAACAAATCCCTACTGCCTGGCCGCCACTCTGCCCCTCTTCAAACCCGCCATCTCTTGATCTCTATGGGCACCGCCATTGAAAACAGTCTGCCCTACCGCTCTCTTCAAGCAGATCATGGGGCCCCTCGCTGCAAAAAGGCTGCCGTCCCATCACTGCTTCCTCCATGCCCCACCGCCGTTCCCGTCCCACCCTGCCGCCGCTGCTGCGCTGAAGCCTTCACTGCACTACATGTGCGCCGGCGAGCCGCTGCCCGGCGAGCCGTCCGTCATGCCGTTGTCCGTCGCCATGCGCTCACCGTCCGCCGCCATGCCGTTCCCCGCGCCGCCGCCGCCGCCGCCGCCGTTGCCGACGGCCTTGCCGGCGCCCTGGCCGGCCCAGGCGCCTCGGCAGTGGTTTCGCCACAGGATGCGGTACACGCGCTCCAGGCGCGCCACGAAAGACGGCGCGTCTCCGAGTGGCGATGCCATCATGCGCCGCCGCAGCTCCGCCCGCAGCAACGTCAGCTTCTGCGGGGCAGCACAAGATGCGAGGGATGGACGCAAGCATCACTTGTCCAGGGGACCTGAAGACTTTGGCGAGCGGCGGCGCTGTCATGCGCCGGCGCAGCGCTGCCCGCAGCAATGTCAGCTTCTGTGGCAATGAATAAAGCAACACGATTGCGGTATCAGATCAGTACTTCCATTGTTGCAAACATAGGTTCTCCCCTTCAGGCGGGTTCACGGGTCAGCGACCGTCAAGAGGTGCCCACTGGTCGACACCGAATTGCCAGATACACAGGCGCACCGGGATGTCGGAAGCGGCGGCCACAACAAGCGCCACATACCGTCCCCAGAGGAGCCGGCCAGCAAAATCATTGACAGATACGAAGTCTCGTCTGTCCGATACCAGTTGTCACACGTTTCAGCAAGTGTTCGCACCGGGATGTCGGAGGCAGCGGCTACGGCCAGCGCCACGTACTCGTCCTCGGAGGAGGCGACCCAGTCGTCTGTCAGCCCCACCGCCGCCAGCAGGCTCACCCCCACGTTGTGCGCGTGGCACCGCCCCGCCAGCGTCACGCACGGCACGCCTGCGGACATGTGTAGAACATCAGGCTATGCTATCTGAATTCAAGCTTCAGCAAGCGCGCATGGCACCGCCCGTCAGCGTCACACACAAGAGACCTGCGGAAATGTCGAGAACAGTACAACATATTTTGGTAGTACATTGGGAAGCAGATGTCCAGCAGCCGACGATTGGAGGGTGCTCGGCCCGCCTCAAGCAGGTGCAGGAATCACCATGGTAGCATCGGCCACAGTCAGAGCAATCACCCAAAGCATTTGCGCACCCATGTACAGGGACTCGCAGGTGGTGGTGGTGCCGGCGTAGGGGAACGGGTCCAGGCTGATGTCCATGGCAGCGTATGTGCCCAGGTGCTCCGGGGTGGCCGGCGCCAGCGGCAGCAGGTCCACCTGCGGACGAAGTGTTGCGTTTCAGGAGACAGCTGATCGTTGTCCAGCTGAAATCTAGGCGCTAGAGTG